>OCTW011552337.1_pt1 | contig 28891 bp, 23 predicted proteins | sample 1539671 | NCBI WGS metagenome assembly OCTW01 (sample SAMN02144230, study PRJEB22623) | gut metagenome | biome: sheep rumen | host: Ovis aries | place: New Zealand | reverse complement strand
GAATCTTTATGCAGAGCTTGAAAACATATCTTTCTATTTTTTGCCAATAGAAGATATGGGCCTAACAGATGAACTCTACATTAAAATGAACTCACGAGGAAAACCGCTAACCCCATTTGAGCATTTTAAAGCAGAGTTTGAAAAACAGTTGAAATTTGCCGATGAAATTGTTGCAAAACGGATTGGTTCAAAAATCGATAGGGAATGGACCGACTTGTTGTGGCAATACCGCAATAGTAGTGTGGGTGATGATGACGACAATACAACTGATGATGAATTTTTGCGATACTTTATCTTTATATGTAATATTATCTGTTACAAAAATGGTGGTAGTCCCAAGACAAGCGATGAATTTGATTTGGTAAAAGACTTTTTTACCATTCATGAAAAAAATGACAAAGACAAGATAATCAAAAATGCAGAAACTCTTGAAAGTTTTTTCGATTGTTGGCTGGATGATAACAAAAAGAGCATTCCAATTCAATGTTTCTTTGAGGATTTCGCTTCTAAAGAGCATTCGATAGGAAAGATTAAAACGAACTATAATGTCAACTTACTTGAGGACTGTTTGAAGAACTATGCGGACATTATTGGAAAGAACAGGCGTAAATTTACCTTAAACAAGATTATACTTTTGTATACATTTGTCACATATAGGCAAAACATGGCTTGCGTTTCTGAAGAGGAGTTCCGCAGGCGTTTACGAATCATCAACAATCTGATATTGAATTCTTCCGACCAAATAAGTGACAGTGAAGACCGTCAAGGTGGCAATCGTATGCCTGCCATTTTGCGTCAAGTTGATAGCATTGTTTTGTATGGTCAAATAGCAGATAGCGAAATAGTTGGAATAAATTTCAGCCCATCTCAATTAGAAGAAGAGAAAATTAAATTGGAATGGACCGTTCATAATCCAGAAAAAGCGGAACTACTTTTTGCATTGGAAGATCACGAACTGCTTTATGGGCAAATTTCAGTTGTCGGTTTAGAACATCCTGAGTGTTTTGAACAATTCGAATCATTATTCAAATGTAATTGGGATTTGGTGGATTGTGCGTTGTTTACTATTGGGGACTACAAGCAGAAAGACAGGGCTAAAGGTTGGCGATATCAGTTGGGCTCATCAAAGGAAGGCTACGCTTGGAAAATGCTTTTCCACAAAAGCGAGAATCTCATCGGTTTTGACAACACAAAAAAAGTTTTGAGTAATTTGCTGCTTGGCAATACAATTATTACAAATGACTATTTAAAAGGTTTGATTGATAGTTATTTGAATAGTTGTGAAAACAACAACGAATATCCTTGGAATTACTATTACATAAAATACAAAGTATTCCGTACTGGTCGATATGGACGATATTGTTGGAACAATTTTGGAAAGTCACCATACGTATTTACAACATTATTCCAGCAAAAGGAACTTTCTGAAAATTCCTACAATCCATTTTTGAAAGCTGTAAATGACAAAGTCTGGCGCGAACATTGGGGAAATCGAATTTATCTTAGCGAAAAAGAGTTTTTGAGGGAAACTCAAACATCATATCGAGTGATTTCTAATGACGAGAATGAAAATGTGCTTCGCGAGTTTACCATTAACCAAAACGAGAAAGGTGTAGATACCGAAAACCGTATTGAAAAAATGAGAAATGTCTTTGATACTATAAAAAACGACGATAACAACCATGATTGAATCCCAAACCACAAAATACAAAGAACAATGGCGCGACAAATACCTTGCTTACATCAGCGGTTTCGGAAGTATTCCGCGCAAAATGGCTGACCAAGTAAATGACCAAGTAAATTCACCACAACTCTCTGATAATGAAAAGAAAGTATTTTTCTTCATCAAGGAGTTTGACCGAGTAATCATATAATCATAGTTTTGTCCAAACAAACCTTTAATCCATCCAACCTCATGAAAAAACTCCTAACCCTAACACTTTTAATGGCCTTAAGCATCGGTTCGGCCATGGCCTGCACCAACCTCATCGTGGGCAAGAAAGCCAGCACCGACGGCAGCGTGATGTGCACCTATAATTGCGACGGCTTCGGCTTCGCGGGCTCGCTGTTCTACAGCCCTCCGGGACAACACGAGCCTGGCGAACTCATCCCCATCCACGGCTGGGGTCCATCGCACGAAGGACAATTCGTGAAGCAGGTGGACTACACCTACAACGTCGTCGGCCTGATGAACGAACGGCAGGTGACCATCGTGGAAACGACTTTCGACGGACGCCTGGAACTCGTCAACCACGAAGGCCTGCTCGACTATTTCACCTTGATGCGACTGGCCTTGCAACGCTCTGCCACCGCTCGCGAAGCCATCAAGTGCATGGCCGAACTCGTCGAGGAATACGGCTACAACAGCAGCGGCGAGACCATCACCATCTGCGACCCCAACGAAGCCTGGATCATGGAAATCATCGGCAAGGGCGAAGGCAACAAAGGTGCCGTTTGGGTGGCCCTGCGCATCCCCGACGACTGCATCTGCGCCCACGCCAACCTGAGCCGCATCCGCCAGTTCCCGCAAGAAGGCCAGCAGACGGCCCGTCTGCGGAAAAGCATCAGCAGCAAGAACCTGAAACACATCTTCCGCCCCGAAGTGGAATGCGTCTACGCCGCCGATGTCATCAGCTTCGCCAAGGAACGGGGCTTCTATTCGGGCAAGGACGAGGACTTTTCGTTTCGCGACGCCTACTGCCCCATCGACTTCGAGAACGTGCGCTATGCCGACGCCCGCGTGTGGAGCTTCTTCCGGCACCATTACAGCCACGAGGAGATGGACAAATACCTACCTTATATTAATGGCGACTTCGACCAATGCGACCACCTGCCGCTGTGGATCAAGCCTGACAAGCCGCTCTCGATGCGCGACTTGCAGGCCGACATGCGCGACCATTTCGAAGGCACGCCATTGGACATGACCGCCGACATGACCGCCGGCCCTTGGGGAATGCCCATCCGACCGCTGCCGATGCACTTCAAGGACAGCGACAGCATCCCGTACTTCCGCGAGCGCCCCATCGCCACGCAGCAAAGCGGCTTCACCATGACCTGCCAAATGCGCTCGTGGCTGCCCAACGACGTGGGCGGCGTCACCTGGTTCAACTGCGACGACGCCAACATGGTGGCCTACGTGCCGCTCTACTGCTGCATCACGCAGGTGCCCGACTGCTTCCGTCCCGAAAACAACCCGCGCAACGAGTTCAGCGACCAATCTGCCTTCTGGATGAACAACTGGGTGGCCAACATGGTGTATCCGCGCTATTCGATGATGATCGGCGACCTGCGCAAGGCACAAAACGAATTAGAGGAATATTATTTTGCCGATCAGGACAGCGTGCTCCTCGCCATCGAAAAAATGATGCCCGTCGAGCGCCAAAGCTACCTCAACCGCAAGAGCATCGCCTATGCCGAGCGCATGATGCAACGTTGGGACAAACTAGCCAAATACCTGATTGTGAGATACAACGACCAAGTGGTGAAGCGTGTCGACAAGGACGGCAACTTCCAACGTTGGGGACACGACACGCCTGGCTACGAACAGCAATTCATCGATGCCATAGGCAAATCCACTGGCGAGCGTTACAAGCTGAAAAAGGTGATTGAACGCAGGGAGCGATAGTCAAGACAACAAGTTATGGAAGTCATCCTTATTTATAGTGATTCTAAAAAACGACAAATACCCACAAATAGGGATTTCGGGATTTCCGAAATCGCCGTTATTTTGCATCAGATTTTTGTCATACTGTTACAGAAGAGAATTTTGAGTTAGTTTTTTAATGCGGGACATGGTTTTGCCCCGCATTTTTTGTTTCCCGACAGCAACGGCTATCAAGCTGATGGTCATTGGTTTGCGGTGTTGTTGGAGGGAATCAGGTCGCTTTCGTCGATCAGGTTGTTCAGCAAGGCGTAGACAGTGAGGCCCGAAACCGATTTGATGCCGGTTTTGCGGGTAATGTTCTTCCTATGTGAGATGACAGTATGGATCGAGATGTTCATCTGCTCCGCTATCTCCTTGTTCATCATGCCCTTGGCAACGGCCACAAGCACGTCAAGTTCGCGTTTCGACAGTTCCACGTCGTCGCCACCTCTCGAATTGTCGTCTTTTGAAATCTCGTTCAGCTTGTTGATGATTTTCTGCTTCGAGTCGGTAATGTCGATGGTTCCGTGATAAGGTGTCAGCAAGGCATGGTCGAGACAGGCGGTTACCAATGCGACAAGGGTGAGATTGGGATATTCCTTACCGAGGTTGGAAAGGAAATCCTTGTTTTGGTAGCCAAGCATCAGTGGATTGATTACCAATATATTGGCTTCCGTTGAAAGGATTCTCTCGGAGATGATTTCGGGGGCATCGAGCCGCGAAACCACGTCGAATTGGGCCATGCTGTTGATGATTTCAGCCAGGCCTATCGCGACTATCTCGGAGGACTCACAAATGATGACTTTGTTTCTCATGGCCTATGTTTTTCGAGGGTTTCGACGGAGGGGATGAGTATGCGTTCCTCAATCAAGGCGTGGCTGAAGAGGTCGTCGCTCAGCTCGATGATGTCGAGCGAAATCTCGATGCGTTCCTTGGGCAGGATTTCGCCAGGCAGATACTTGAGGAGGATGTTCATCATGTCGTCGAGGGGGTCCTGTATGTTGGTGTGGTTGTGCATGAATTCGTCGATCTTGTACGAATCGGCGCCTTGTCCGTTGATGAGGGCCTCGATGTAGGGGAACACCACTTCTTCCTCGTAATACTGGATGTGGCGCATCACTTCCTGCTTGTATTCGCCATAGAACTGGCTGAGCATCGGGCCGAATTTCTGTCCGCAGGCATCGATGATGTGTTGCAGATGCTCCTCGATGTGCGGGAAACGCTCTTCAAGATAATAGCGGTGAGAGGCCTTCAGGTACGACAGCAGTTCGTTCATGTCGACGCGTTGGAGCGCGTTTTCGTCAGGCTTGAAGGTACTGTCGCAATAGATGCCGCAAACCATGAGGAAAAGGTCGGCGCCGACGTGGTTCGTCTGGCACACGTGCTCCACGCTGCGGTCGCCAAAGCCCAGCCCTATTCCGAAACGGGGCAAAAGTTGCAACAGCCGGCGGTCTTCGGTCATCAGCTCGGCGAATTTGGTTTCTTTCGAGAATACGTTTTTCTTTTCAGCCATCATGTTCATAGGGTTTTAGGGTTGCAAAGATAGGAAAATTTCCCGAAATCAACCTTTCAGCGCCCGCATGGCATTGAGCACCGCCAACACCGTGACCCCAACGTCGGCGAAGACGGCCATCCACATGGTGGCGACTCCAAACGCGGCAAGTGCCAACACGAGCACTTTCACTCCGATGGCCAACCAAACATTCTGCTTGGCGATGCGGAGGGTGCGCCTCGCAATGCGGATGGCAAGGGCAATCTTGGAGGGCTTGTCGTCCATGAGCACCACGTCGGCAGCCTCGATGGCGGCGTCGCTGCCCAATCCGCCCATCGCTATGCCCACATCGGCACGCGACAGCACGGGGGCATCGTTGATGCCGTCGCCAACGAAGGCGAGTTGGGCATCGGGTGAGCGTCTTGAATGGAGCAGTTGGTCGACATAAGCCACTTTGTCGGCAGGCAGCAGCCCGGCATGGTATTCGTCGATGCCCAACTGTTGTGCCACCTCCTTCCCCACCTCTTCGCGGTCGCCGGTGAGCATCACGGTGCGGCTCACGCCAATCGACTTCAGGTCGCGCATGGCCTCGGCGCTGTCGTCCCTCACTTTGTCCTTGATGACGATGTGGCCGGCATATTCCCCGTCGATGGCAACATGGACGATGGTGCCGACATGGCTGCAATCATGCCATTGCACCCCGATGGAATCCATCATTTTGGCATTGCCGACGCAAACCGTCATGCCTTCCACTTTGGCGCGAATGCCGTGTCCAGCAATCTCTTCCACGTCGCTCAGCTTGCAGCCGTCGGTGGCCTCGTCGGGGAAGGCGTCGCGAAGGGCGGCTCCAACGGGATGGGTGGAATAATGCTCGACGTGGGCGGCAAGATGCAGCAGATGCCGCTCGTCGCACTTCTCGGGATGCACGGCAGTGACGGCGAATTGACCTTGCGTGAGCGTGCCCGTCTTGTCGAACACCACCGTGTCGACCTTCGACAGCACATCCATGTAGTTGGAGCCTTTCACGAGGATGCCTTTACGCGATGCGCCTCCGATGCCGCCAAAAAAAGTGAGTGGCACACTGATGACCAAGGCGCACGGGCACGAAACCACAAGGAACATCAAGGCACGATAGAGCCAAGTGGCAAATGACCCCATGAAGTCGCCCAAAAACAGTGGGGGCAGCAGGGCCAAAGCCAATGCTGCAAAGACCACGACGGGAGTATAAATACGGGCGAAACGCGTTATGAACGTTTCGTTTTTCGACTTGTTTTCGGCGGCATTCTCCACCAAGCCAATGATTTTCGACACGGTGCTTTCGCCAAAGGCCTTGGTGGTGCGCACGCGTACAACGCCCGAAAGGTTGACGCAACCTGAAACGACCTCGTCGCCTTCGGCAACGTCGCGTGGCTGGCTTTCGCCCGTAAGGGCAACCGTGTTGAGCGCCGTACTGCCTTCGATGACAACGCCGTCAAGAGGCACCTTCTCGCCAGGTTTCACCACGATGGTCTCCCCTACCAACACCTCTTCGGGACTCACGTCCTCCGTCACGCCGTTGCGATCCACATGGGCCACGTCGGGGCGGATGTCCATCAGGTGCGCTATGCTCTCGCGGCTCTTGCCTTCAGCATAGCCTTCGAAAAGCTCGCCGACCTGGAAAAACAGCATGACGAACACCGCCTCTGGAAACTGCGTCTCAGCCCCAGGGAGGAAACCGATGCAAAGTGCCCCGATGGTGGCAATCGACATGAGGAAATGTTCGTTGAAGGCCTCGCCATGCGCCAAGCCCTCGGCGGCCTCCTTCAGCGTGTCGAAACCTATAAATAGGTATGGGACAAGGTAGACCAAAAGCAACTGCCACGTCGTCAAGTCGCAGGTTTTCTCAACCACAACCGCAGCTGCAAGAAGCAACGCTGCAACCAAGATCTTGACTATTTGGCTTTTCAGTCCTTCCTCGTGATGATGGTGATGTTCGCAATCACACACTTCGTGGCCATGATGACCATGGTCGCCGTGCTCGCAATGATCGTGATGATGTGCCATAATTATTTCTCCTTTCGCTTGCAAAGGTAGGCAAGATTTCGTTGCGCCCGACATCCTCATTTGTAACGAATCGCTTTGCCGAAATTACCCATTTATGGGGATTTGGACTGCAAGGACAAAATCGGACTTTTGCAGGCGAAATTAGAAGTGTTCGTTATGAAACTGAAAACAATAGCAAAATGCGCCGTTTTGGGTTTGGCGTTGAGTGCCATGCCGTTGCAGGCGCAAAACAAAGTCAATGATTCCACCAAGTTCTTCTCCCTGTCGCGCCTCACGGTGGGCGGCTACGGCGAAGCGGTATACACCCGCAACTTCTACAGCGACAACATGTTCCGCTATTCCCATGCCGACCGCTACAAAGACGCCAAAGGCCATGGTCGCATCGACTTGCCGCATGTGGTCATCAACCTTGGTTACGACTTCGGCACAGGCTGGAGCATGGGCAGCGAAATCGAGTTTGAGCACGGCGGCAGCGAAGTGGCCGTTGAGGTGGAAGCCGAGGAAACCGGCGAGTTCGAGCACGAAATCGAACGCGGCGGTGAGGTGGCTCTCGAGCAGTTCTGGATCCAGAAGTCGTTTGGCAAGGGCTTCAACATCCGTGCTGGCCACATCATCGTGCCCGTCGGGCAGACCAACTTCGCCCACGAGCCTAACCGCTTCTTCACCTGCTACCGTCCTGAAGGCGAGTTCAACATGATGCCCTGCACCTGGCACGAAACGGGCATCAGCCTGTGGGGCCGTCTCGGCGACTGGCGCTACGAAGCCATGGTCATCCCCGCCTTGAACTCCAACATGTTCAACAACGCCAATTGGGTGAAAAACGGCTCCGCATCGGCCTACGAATTCCGCGTGGCCAACAAATTGGCGGGTGCCGCACGCATCGACAACTACTCGGTCAAGAACCTGCACATCGGCGTGAGCGGCTACGTCGGCAACACCTTTAATAACGACATCGTCACCACCGAGTTTACGGAGACGAGCCAGTACAAGGACGTGAAAGGCACCGTCGTCATCGGCACTGCCGAGTTCGACTACAAAGGCCACGGCCTCATCGTTCGCGGCAACTTCGACTACGGTTATTTGAGCGACGCCAACCTCATCTCGTCGTGGAACAAGAACCAAAACCACCAGAGCTTCTCGCCCTATCCGCGCACATTGGTCGGCGAGAAAGCCATCGCCTATGGCGGCGAGATCGGCTACGACATCTTCCACCCGATGAAGCTCAAAGGCGATCAGAAGCTCTACCTCTTTGGCCGTTACGACTACTACGACACCTACATCCCGACGGCCACCGCGCTCACCGACTACCAATGGACCGACCGCCACGTGATGACCCTCGGCGTGAATTATTATCCAATCAAACAGGTCGTCGTCAAGGCGGAGTTCGCCAAGCGCTTCCTCAAGGAGCAATACAATGATGAGCCGATGTTTTCGCTCGGCGTGATGTATGCCGGGTTCTTTACGAAGTAACCAGACACGCTTCGCGTCATTGCGAGCGCAGCGAAGCAATCCAGTGTCATGACTGGTTTTCTGGATTGCTTCGTCGTTCCTCCTCGCAATGACGCAAAGCGACACAAAAGACAAACAATAATAAACCGACATTAAATAATTAGCCAAATGAAGAAATTATTCAAATCAGCAGCCTTAGTCGCTGCATCCATTATGTTGACAATGAGCGTCAGCTCGTGCAACAAAAACAACCAAGATGCCTCCGAAGAGGCCAACAAGGAAACCAAAGAGGCCATTGTGAAGCAATACCTCAACCACACCATCTACCCGACTTACGCCAAGTTGGCCAGTGAGACCGACAAGCTCGTCGAGAACCTTGAAGCCTTGAAAGCCAACAAGACCCAAGCCAATGTGGACGCCGCCACCGTGACCTTCCTCGAAGCCCGCGCCTGGTGGGAGAAGAGCGAAGCCTTCCTGTTCGGCGCAGCCGGCGATTTCGGCATCGACCCGCACATCGACTCATGGCCTTTGGACGAAGACGCCTTCAACAACCTGATGGCCAGCCCCAACATGATTGCCGCCCTTGCCAACGATGAAGACGGCATGGTGGCCGGCGAACAGCTCGGCAACGCCCTGCTCGGCTTCCACGGCATCGAGTACATCCTCTTCCGCGAAGGCCAACCCCGCAACGTCAACGACATCACCGACGACATGATCACCTACATCGTGGCCGTCAGCCGCGACCTGCGCAACCGCTGCGTGCAACTCGAAGTGAGCTGGAACGCCGATGCCCCGCAAGCCCACAAGGACCTGATGGAAGAATTGGAGTTCAACACCACCGTCATCGGCAGCGACAACACCTATGGCCAAAACATGCTGCAAGCCGGTCAAGCCGGTAGCACCTACACCACCTTCACCCATGCCCTCGAAGCCATCATCGACGGCTGCATCGACATCACCGACGAGGTGGGCACCTCCAAGATCGGGAAATGCTACAACGGCCATGACGAAAACTACGTGGAATCGCCCTACAGCCAAAAGTCGATCATCGACTTCTACGACAACATCCTGAGCGTCCAAAGCTCCTACATGGGCGGCATCGAAGGCGAGCGCGACGAAGCCCTCTCCATCCACAACTACCTGAAGGACAACAACGCCGAACTCGACACCAAGGTCGTCAACGCCATCGACAACGCCTTGGCGAAGATCCAAGCCATGAAGGCCCCGTTCGTCACCTATTATTCCGACCCCAGCGCCGGCGAAGCCATCGAAGCTTGCGACGCGCTTTCCAAAGCATTGGCTGAAGTGAAGGCTGAGTTCGCAAAGATTGATAGGAAATAAACCAACTAACTCATAATCATCATGTTCAATCAAAAATCCATCAAAATGATGCTCGCAGGCGGCCTGTTGGCCTTTGCCATCACCTCCTGCAAGCAACCCGACCCCACCCCGACCGAGGTCAGCGAAGACACCTACGCTGGCGGCGAGTTGGGCACGACGTTCAACACGTCGAGCACGGCCTACGAAGACCCCACCCCTGCCGTCGAAAACGCAGGCTTGGGCACCGCCTTCAAGTATGGCGAGTACTTCTTCGAGCGCACCTACACGCAAAACAACCCGCCTTTCAACGGCCTCGGACCACTCTACATCCGTAGCAGCTGCATCGCCTGCCATCCCGGCTACGGCCACGGCATGCGCATGAACCGCTACCGCGCCGACGACTGGGGCAACGGCTACCTGCTCGTCTTCACCGACAAGAACGACACCTACCTGAGCAGCTACACCGGAATGCCGCAAACCAAGGCTGTGGCGCCCTTCAAGGCCCCCTTGGACGAGACCCAAATCCAAATCAACTGGCTGAGCTACACCGACGAATGGGGCAACCAATTCCCCGACGGCGAGCGTTACAACCTCACCTATCCCGAGGTCTACATCCCCGAAGAGGCCTTCTACGTGCCGCTCGAAGTGGGTGGCCAGCCCATTCCTTACAGCGACTTCGTGTGCCGCCTCGAATCGACCATCGGCATCTACGGCACTGGCCTGATCGACGCTATCCCCGACGACTCGCTGAAAGCACAGTACCAAAAGGAATACAACGACGGCTACATGCAAAACGGCCTCAACCCCGCCATGTGGGCTGGTGGCGACTGGGCCCCGACGGGCTACTACGCCAACACCAACCACCCGAAGCGTTACACCTACGCCTTGACCCGTGGTCCGCTGCAAGACGCCCCCGGTGCCAACGCCATCTGGAACATCACCAACGTGACGCACCGCACCAAGACCGGTCACTACATGACCGCCGCCTATGCCACCAAGGCTTCGCAAGACCCCGACGTGCAGGCTGAGTTCTACAACTACTTCCCGCAGTACAACCTGACCGGCGATGTGGAGACCGACATCTACAACTACCTGATGATGGCCAACATCCCCGACGAGCTGAAAGAGCCTGAGATGAAGGACGAGGACTATGTCAACTTCATGGTGTGGCACCGTGGCTTGGCCGTGCCTGCCGCCCGCAACTTGGACGACCCCGATGTGCAACGCGGCAAGCAACTCTTCAGCGACCTCGGTTGCGCCTACTGCCACCGTCCGTCGTGGACGACCGGCGACGACATGTTCACCGACCCCGCTGGTTTCTTTGAGGACGGCGACGCCCGCCTGCCCCGCTATCCCAACCAGAAGATTTGGCCTTACAGCGACTATGTGCAACACAAGCTCCACATGGTGAACGACATCCGCACGGGCTGGTGCCGCACCACCCCGCTTTGGGGCCGCGGCCTGAGCGCCATCTGCACCGGTGCCAGCGAGCGCCTGCACGACTGCCGCGCACAAACCGTCATCGAGGCCATCATGTGGCACGGCAACGCCCAAAGCGACGCCCGCCGCTCGGTAGAGCAGTTCCGCGAGCTGCCCAAGGCCGACCGCGACGCCGTGGTGAAGTTCATCGACGCCATTTGATTTTATGTTAGATAATAATGTGTAGAGACGTTGCGCGCAACGTCTCTTTTTTTGTGTTCTGGGAGACGTTGCACGCAACGTCTCTACAAACGAAAAATCCCGTCATTGCCGGCGGGATTTTTTCATTTTTCTATTGCATTTCCTGTGGCAAAAAGAAAAAGGGCTATCTTTGCATTTTCAACAAAAAACAGAGCATATGGAGAATATTGATGATATTGACCTCCCTGAGACCGAGACAGAGAAAGGCGGCAAGAATTTCTGGACCAACCTGTTTCGCACCATCCTTGGCATAACCATCTCCATCCTTCTCACCTTCGGCACCAATGCCCTAATACAGCAACGCCGTAAAGCCCAAGACCGCAAGATGACAGCCTTGATGGTGATGAGCAACATCGAGAGTTTCGCCCGAACCCTCGAGACGCGCTCAAACCGGATGGCACCCACCTCACCGAACGCATTGAAGAATTGAAAGCCGGAAAGGAATAAAGCAGCGGTGCCACGGTCTACATCGAGAACGGCATCCTCAAACCTAACGCGGAGCTTACCTATCTTGGCGAAAACTCTTACACTTTCGTCAATGCGGAAAACCCAAGCGGTGTCATCCTCGGCAACGGCAAGACGCTCACGGTCAACTATAATTCCGATGAATCCTTCAAAACCCCGTTCCACTATGTGCAAAGCGCCCACATCCACGACCTCACTGTGACCGGCACCATCTATGACGGGGCCATAAGAATCAAAAATGGGGGCATCGTTGGCACTCTTTTCGCCGTCGGAGGTCACCATCAACACACAGGACTGCAAGACCTTCATTTGTAATAATTCCCAAACAACCATCACCAGCAGCTACTATACGCAGACCTTAGGCGAGGCCCAAGGCGAAAGGGGTTATCGCCTCAACCTTGCCAGCGGCATCACTTCGTCGGTCACCCCAATGTTCGGGCGGTTGTTGTCGGCCAGCAGCACCACCATCACGAAGCCTTTCTACAGGATGGACCCCGAAGGCAGCGAAATCTTCCCCGCTGTGAGCAGCAGCATCGCCTCAATGGAAGGCATCTTTGTGGAGGCCGGCACCGACGGCGAAACCCTGACATTCAGCCGAGCCACGAGAGCGACCAACGACGGGGGAAGAATCGTCGTCGACCTCAGCCGTCCTTCGACATGCTCAGGAACCGGCTCAACTCCTGCCATCGACCGCGCCATCGTCCGCTTCGGCGAGGGCCACATGCTGTCCAAATTCCAGCTCAACCCGAGCCACACGAAGGTCTACATCCCGCAGGACGGCAAGGACTACGCCGTAGCCGTCATTGCGAGGCCGTCACTGCGAGGAACGAAGCAGGAAGCAATCCAGACTGAAATCCCCGTCAATTTCAAGGCCGAAGAAAACGGCACCTATACCCTATCGTTCAGCCTTGAGAACATGGAATTGGATTATCTGCACCTGATTGACAACCTGACTGGCAACGATGTCGACGTCTTGACCCCGGCAGGCTTCCCCCTTTACAAAGGGGGCCAGGGGGATTCAAACAACCCTCAGACCGCTTCCTACACCTTCACCGCCAAGACCACCGACTATGCCTCGCGGTTCCGCTTGGTGTTTTCCATTTGCGAGGACGCAAATGGCGACAATGAGCCCTTCGCTTACATCAGCAATGGCAACATCATCGTCGACGGCGAGGGAACGTTGCAGGTGGTGGACGTGACGGGGCACGTCATCGTTTGTAGGGACGCATCGAATGCGTCCGTCATTTCCACCAGCGGGATGATGCCAGGCGTTTACGTCCTCCGCCTCATCAACGGCGACGATGTGAAGATGCAGAAAATCGTAATTGAATGATTTACGACTCGCTTCGCGTCATTGCGAGGAGGAACGACGAAGCAATCCAGAAATCTCAGGTCGCGACCTACGGCAGACCACCCCTCAATAATAAGGAATAAACCATGCAAAAATCCCCGAATTTGGGGATTTTTACATTTGTAGAAAATTCGCATATTTGCAGCCTAATTCCGCAAACCGCAAAAACAATGAAAAATTTCCGACATCTCACTTCCATACTGATGATCATCCTCATTGTCACCCTCGCCGCTGGCACAGTCGTCGAGAAACTGCACGGCAACGAATATGCCCTGACGCATATCTATAGCGCCTGGTGGTTCATCGCGCTTTGGGCAGGCTTCGGCATCATCGCAGCGATTATTACGTTTAACCGAAAGCATCTTCCACAATCCCAAGACGGCGTTTCGACAGGCTCAACGACCTTAACGGGGATCACCCTGTTCCTCGCCGTAGCCTGCATCCTGCTCGGCGCCCTGCTCACCATGCTCACGGGACAGCACGGCGAGATGACCCTGAAACCCGAAGTGGCCACCTCGCAATTCACCGTCGAAAAGCACGGCAACAGCAAGGAACACACCCTGCCCTTCAGCCTCACCATCGACCGCTTCGAGATTGAGACCTACCCGGGCACCCGCTCGCCCATGGACTTTGTTAGTTACCTCCAAATCAACGATGAAGGCGCAACAGAAGATGCCAAAATCTCGATGAACAACATCCTGAAGCACAAAGGCTACCGCTTCTACCAAAGCGACTACGACGACGAGGGCAACTCCGTGCTCAGCGTCGCCCACGACCCTTGGGGCATCGCCGTGACCTACGCGGGCTACATTCTGCTCCTTTTGGCCGTCATCCTCGCCTTCGTCGACAAAAACGGCGAGTTCCGCATGTTGCTGCGAAAGGCTTCGGGCAAAACGGCCGTCTTATTGGTCTTGCTAACATTTGGTGGCATAGCCTCTTCTTCCGCTGCCAACGCGCCGCGCACCTTGCCCAAGGAAAGCGCCGACAAGATGGGGCGGATGTATGTGATGTACAAAGGCCGCGTGTGCCCCTTGCAGACCTTGGCCAAGGACTTCACCACCAAGCTCTGCGGCAACGCCCGCTATCATGGCCTCACGCCCGAACAAGTGTTCAGCGGCTGGATTTTCTACTTCGACGACTGGAAAGACGAACCCATGATGAAAATCAAGGGCGGCTTCGTGCAGCAGCAACTCGGCATCGAAGGGAAATATGCCCGCATGACCGACTTCCTCACCCCGACGGGCGACAACAAGCTCACCGACACCATCAAGGCCCTGCCGATGGGCGACCCCAAACGCAAGAAATTCAGCGCCGCCGACGAGAAATACCAACTCATCACCATGCTCAACAACGGCAAGCTGCTGAAGCTTTTCCCCCATGCCGACAGCCTGCAAAACATCAGCTGGTACTCGCAAAGCGACAAGCTGCCCCTCGACCTCCCCGAAGACGAATACCTCTTCATCCGAAAGCAACTCAGCCTCTGCCAGGAATACGTGGTGAAAAAAGACTTCAAGGCCTTGGATGAAGTGTTCGAGAAGACGAAAATCTACCAAGAGAAAAACGCCGCCGGCGTACTCCAGACCGCTACCCAATACCGCGCCGAGCGACTCTACAACCGCCTCAGCACGGGCAAGTGGCTCGCCATGGTGAGCATCACCTTGGGTTTGGTTTGCTTCGCCTGCGCGATGGTTTGCTTGGGCAAGAAAAAGCCACTCTACAAACCTGTTCGCATCGCAGGATTGGCTTGGATGACAGGGCTTTGCATCTTCCTGGCTCTGCTATTTATCCTGCGTTGGATTGCAGGTGGCCATGTCCCCATGGCTGGCGGCTTCGACTCGATGAACCTGATGGCCTTGGCCATCTGCGTCATCACGCTCTGCACGGTGCGCAAATACGAAATGGCCCTGCCCGTCGGCCTGCTGACGAGCGGCTTCGTGCTGCTGGTGCAGATGATGGGCGGCGCCAATCCGCCTGTCACCCACCTGATGCCCGTGCTCACGTCGCCGCTGCTCAGCCTCCATGTGACGGTCATCATGATTGCCTACGCGCTGTTGTTCTTCATCATGCTCAACGGCATCAGCGCGGTCGTCGTGCGTCTCACGCAGCCGACCAACATCTCCTATCTCGAACGTCTGCAAACCATCAGCCGCATCATGCTCTATCCTGCCGTCAGCTTGCTCGCCGCCGGCATCTTCATCGGTGCGGTGTGGGCCAACATCTCGTGGGGCAACTATTGGTCGTGGGACCCGAAGGAAGTGTGGGCGCTCATCACCTTATTAATCTATGCCATGCCGCTGTTCCACAACGTGCTGCTCTCGTTCCGCAAGCCGATGTTCTTCCACGTCTACAGCATCGTGGCCTTCCTCAGCGTCATCATCACTTATTTCGGCGTGAATTTGATTTTGGGTGGAATCCATGCGTACAATTGAAATTATTGAGGTCGGCACCAATCATAGCCAAATTGTATGTATTTTTGCCGAAATTTTCAAGCGAAATGAACACCTACCATCACGAAGTGAAATATTACGAATGCGACCGGATGGGCATCACGCACCATTCCAACTACGTCCGCATCATGGAGGAAGCCCGCGTCGACTATCTCGACCAATTGGGCTACGGCTTCGACAAGATTGAGGCCGAAGGCGTTGTCTCGCCCGTCATCTCCATCGAATGCAACTACAAGCACCCCACCACCTTCAAGGACATCATTGACGTGAACGTCTGCATCGGCAAGTTTTCCGAAGTGAAGTTTGAATTCTTGTATGAGATGCGCCATGACGATAAAGTCGTTTGCACCGGCAAGAGCCTACATTGCTTTACCGAAAACGGGCACATCGTGGCCATCTCGAAACGCTTGCCAGGTCTTTATGCAGCTATTTGTGCCCAAAATGAAACCAACAACCAACAAACTGGAAAACAATGAGATACTATATTGTTGATGCCTTCACAGACCAACTCTTTGGTGGCAATCCGGCAGGTGTGGCGCTCCTCGATGGCGACACCTTCCCTAACGAAGACCTCATGCTGAAGATAGCGGCTGAGCTGCGTTATTCCGAAACGGCATTCATCCGCAGGCACTCTGCCACAGAGTTCACCATCCGCTATTTCACCCCCAAGGCCGAAGTGGAGCTTTGCGGCCACGCCACCATCGCCTCTTTCTTCTTGTTGCATCGCAAAGGTTTGGCTTCGGGCCGTTGCCTCTGCCACACCTTGGCCGGCGACCTCGTCATCGAGACTGGAGAGCGGGTGATGATGCAAATGGCCCAGCCCCGTATCGTGGAAACCGTAGAAGATATTGATGAAATCTATAAAGCATTGGGTATCAATGGGTACACACCCACCCTGCCAGTGCAAATCACTTATACAGGCTTGCCCGATTTCATGATTCAAGTCAACGATATAGCCACCTTGCAAGCCATGAAACCCGACATGGAGGCCATCACCGAGATAACAAGACGCTACAACGCGGTCAGTTTTCACGTTTTCGCTTTCGGCAACGACGGCTACACTGCACACGTCCGCGATTTCGGCCCGCTCTACGGTGTGCCCGAGGAGTCGGCCACAGGCACCGCCAACGCGGCCTTGACCTATTATTTGCAGCAAAACGGATGCTTAGGCCAAGAGGCGGAATGCGCCTTCCTCCAAGGCGAAGCCATGGGACGGCCTTCGGTGGTCGCCACGAGGATTCAAGCCGACGGCAACATCTTCGTTGGTGGCACGGCGGCCATTGTGGCTGAAGGTAATCTGCTGGTCTGACCGGATTGCGACTATTTCACTTTTATCTTCCCTCCCTGCCGCATGATGGCATCCCACCAGCGGGCGGGCATGACGGCATGGCCGAGCCTACCGATGACTGAAAAACGCCCACGGCAATAACGCACTCTGGGATGACGGCTGTTGACGGCCTTGCAGATGGCTTTGGCGATGACATTGGGCGACGAAAGCATATTCGTTCTGTAGAACCAATCCATGTTATGCGCCCATTGCGTGCCAGCCGCTTCATAGGCCGTGCCAGCCGCCGATTCCTTCAAATGTTTGGCGGCGATGATGCCCCAATCGGTCTTGATGGCGCCAGGCTCAATCATCACCACGTCGATGCCGAAAGGCTTCATCTCCATGCGCAAGGCATCGCTGAAGGCCTCCACCGAGTATTTCGTCACATTGTACCAACCGCCCATGTAGAACACCATCTTGCCCGCAATGGACGAAGTGTTGACGATGCGTCCACTCCCCTGCTTTCGCATGTGGGGAAGCACTAATTGCGTCAGCCGTGCCAAACCGAACACGTTGACTTCCAACTGCCTCCGTGCCTCCTCCATCGGCACGGTCTCGATGGCGCCAAAGAACCCATAGCCCGCATTGTTGACCAACACATCAATACGCCCCTCGGCTTCAATGACGGCTTCAACGCCACGCTGCATCGATTCCTCGTCGGTGACGTCCATCTTGATGACCTGTGCCCCAAAGCCTTTCAAAGGCTCCATTTTTTCCACCCTGCGAGCGGCAGCATATACGCGATGGCCTTGCTTTGCCAACATCCCAGCCGCATCATAGCCGATGCCACTGCTGGCACCCGTAATCAGTATGACTTTTCCGTTTTCCATAGCTAATATTTCTGCAAAATTACTGACATTTTGTAACACTCCGACAGAAAGGACTATTTTTCTTTTTTGCGCCAATGCAAAGGAAAAAAATCGTAATTTTGCAGCTTCAATTTTTCGGCTTGGTTCGCGAATGGCGAAACAAGACCGATTGTTTTTTTAAACAATTATAAATCAGAATATTAATGCACAGAATATTTGTACCAATTTACCGATATTTCAGCCATCACAAACCGCTGATGTATGTGTTGATGATTGTTTCGGCGGTCGTGTTTCTCTTTTTTGGACTGAAACTCCACTTCGAAGAGGACATCACCAAGCTGCTGCCTGAATCGAGTGTGGAGAGCCAGTTGGCCTTCAGCTCCATCGAGTTGAAAGACAAAATCTACATCCAGGTGACTTCTGCCGACGAGCCGCTTTCGCCAGAGGTGTTGAGCGAACGCACCGATGAATTTGTCGACCTATTGTTTGAAAAAGACTCAACTACCCACTTCATTTCCAATGTCTTATACAAGATCGAACCCGAAATGGGCATCAATGCCTTGGAGTTCGTCTTGGGACATATCCCCTCCTTCATCGACACTTCGGCCTACCACGACTTCGACAAGGCTTTGGAACCTGAAGCCATTGAGAAGCAGATGTGGGTCAACTACAACCAGATGCTGGAAGACGAAACGGGCGACATCACCCAAGCCATCGCCTACGACCCGCTCAACCTGCGCGGCCCCGTGCTCGGCGATGCCATAGAAGGCGCCATGGGCAGCTTCAACATCATCGACGGCTACCTCTTCTGCCCCGACAGCACTGTAGCCCTCGCCTATCTGGCACCCGCATTCAAGTCGCTCGACTCTTGGGCCTCAACCAATTTCTCAAAGATGCTCTCGAAGGCACAAAAAGAGTTTGAAACCTTGCATCCCGACGTGAAAGTCCATGCCCACGGTGACCCCATCGGCAGCGTGTCGAATGCCGGTCGCATCCGCTCCGACCTTGTGGTGACCGTTGGCATCTCTCTCATCCTGATACTTGTCCTCATGGGATTGTGTTTCAGGAGTTTCTCTTTCATCTGGAAACTGCTGTTGCCCATACTCTATGGTACGGTGTTCTCGTTGGCTTGCATCTATTGGATTAAAGGTGGCATGTCGCTCATGGCTCTCGGATTGGGTGCCATCGTGCTTGGCGTGGCCATCAGCTACAGCCTGCATGTGCTCATCCACCATTTCTTCGTCGGCGACCCCGAAAAGCTGCTCACCGACGAGTCGACACCGGTGTTCTTGGGTTGCATCACCACGGTGGGCGCTTTCTGCAGCCTGCTCTTCACCGACAGCGACCTGCTCCGCGACTTCGGCATGTTCGCCTCGTTCGCCCTCTTGGGCAGCACCTTGTTCGCCTTGGTCTTCCTGCCCCATTTCCTGCCCAGGCGCAACGCCGATGCCGACAGCAAGACCTTCCGTCGCATCTCGCGCCTCAACAACCTACCTTTCGACAAGAAGCCTTGGTTCCTGGCTCTTATCGCAATCACCGTCGCCATCGGCATCATTTTCTCGCCTAAAGTGAAGTTCGACAGCGACTTGCGCAACCTCGACTACAACTCACCCGCCGAAGTGGAGGCCGAAGGTCTCTTCAACGCGAAAAACAACGACGGCTTCTTCCATCTTTATTTCGCCACCGTCAGCACCGACATCGACGAGGCTTTGGAAGCCGACAAATTGCTGATGACCAAGCTCGATTCGCTGAAGCAAAAAGGGCTTGTCCACACCTATACCGACATGATTCCCAAGCTCTTCATCACCCAAAAGGACCAAGAGCAACGCATCGCCAAGTGGAACGAGTATTGGACCGACGAACGCAAAGCCTATGCCATCGGCATGGTCGACAAGGGTGCCCATGACTTCGGCCTCGACCCGATGATGTTCTATGAGTTCAAGGAACTGCTCAATGCCGACTACGAGCCTGCATCGCTGCTCGAAAGCGGTGTGGTGCCGCAAAACCTTCTGGGCAACTTCATCGAATGCAACGCCGACAACCAATACATGGTGTTCACCGACGTCTCCATGACCTTCGACGACAAGGACATCGTCACCGATGAGTTGATCACCAATCCCAAGACCTTCGTCTTGGAGCCGTTCTATTACTGCAAGAGCATGGTCGAGGTCATTAACGACGACTTCAATATTGCTGTGTGGATTTCCTCGCTGTTCGTCCTGCTGATCCTGCTGGTTTCGTTCCGCAACATCATCACGGCGCTTTTGGCCTTCCTTCCCATGGTGCTCAGCTGGTTCATGGTGCAAGGCTACATGGCCATCCTCGGCCTGGAGTTCAACCTCATCAACATCATCATCTCCACCTTCATCTTTGGTGTGGGTGTCGACTACAGCATCTTCATAACCGAGGGTCTGCTGAAGCAAGCGCGAACTGGCGACAGCAACGTGCTCACCTGGCACAAGGTGGCCATCTTCTTCTCGGCCATCATCCTCGTCATCGTGACGGGTTCGCTGCTCTTTGCCGTGCATCCCGCCATCCGTTCCATCGGTCTCATCACCCTCATCGGAATGGCCTCCACCATAATGATTTCCTACTCGCTCCTTCCCTTCGCCTTCTGGCAGATGATGAAATGGCCGTGGTACAAGAAGAGCGTGATGAAAACAAAAACCAATGCAAAGAACTAATGAAATTGACAGCCTGATGTTTGCCACCATGCTCCGCCAAGGCGCGGTGCAACTGGGGCGCGACAAGAAAGTCGTAAACGACCTGAATGTCTTCCCCATCCCCGACGGCGACACAGGCGATAACATGCTGATGACCCTCAAGGCGGGCTGCAATGCCTTGAAAGACAATATGGGAACACTGTCCGAAGCAGCTTCAGCCGCCTCTTCGGGCATGTTGCTTGGCGCTCGCGGCAATTCCGGCGTCATCCTTTCGCGTATCTTCGCAGGCTTGGCCAAAGGTCTGCAAGACGTTGATAAAGCCGATGCAAAAGCCTTAGCAAAAGCCATGCAAGCGGCTGTGGATGAGGCTTATAAGTCTGTTCCCGTTCCTGTTGAAGGCACCATTATCACCGTGTTGCGCGAAGGCGTGGCAGGTGCCGATGCAAACTCCGACTTGAACCAGTATTTCGAGACCTTGTTGGAAGCCATGCAAGTTTCCCTTGACCACACGCCCGAGCTGTTACAAGTGTTAAAAGATGCTGGCGTGGTCGATAGCGGCGGCGCGGGTCTGGTGAGCATTTTCCGTGGCATGAATGATGGCTTGAACGGCCTGATCTCAGACGAGGAAATCGCCCCGACGGCAGCCGCAACACCCACCGTGGAACTCGATAAATTCACCGAGGACAGCACCCTTGAGTTTGGCTATTGCACCGAGTTTCTGCTCCGCCTGATGCGCTCCAAAGTCGACCTCGAAACCTTTGACGAAAACGTGATTTTCGACTATCTGAACCGCGTCGGCGAGTCGGTGGTGGCCTTCCGCGAAGGCACGATCATAAAGGTGCATGTGCATACCTTCACTCCTGGCGTGATCCTCAACGAGATGCAAAAATATGGCGAGTTCCTGACTCTTAAGATCGAGAACATGGCGCTGCAACACCACCAATCGACCAACCAAGACAACGCCTCGTTCAAGACGCCGCCGAAGAAATACGGCGTGGTGACGGTGGCCTCGGGCGAAGGCCTCATCAACGCCTTCCGCGAAATCGGGGCCGACGAGGTGATTGCCGGCGGACAGACGATGAACCCCGCGACGCAGGACTTCTTGGACGCCTTTGCCCGTATCAACGCGCAACACATCCTCGTCTTCCCCAACAACAAGAACATCAAAATGGCCGCCGACCAAGCCGCCGAACTCTATAAAAACGCTGATATTCACGTGCTTCCGTCGACGACCATCGGCGAGGGTTACTACGGCATCGGCTACATCGACCGCGACAATCCCGACGAGGACGAAGTCATCGCGAGCGTCACGGAGATCATGCAGAGCGTGGTGACAGGCATGATTAGCACCGCCATCCGCGAGGCCGAGGGCGACCAAGTGAGTGTGCATACGGGCGACTATGTGGGCTACAGCGGCAAGCAACTCCTCAGCGACAGCCCCGACCGCGAAGCCGCCGCCAAAGCCTTGGTGGAGCGCCTTGGTGCCGCCTCGCGCGACGTGATGTTGGTCTTCTTCGGCGAGCAAGTGCCTCAAAACGAGGCCGAAAGACTCGTCGCCGACCTGCAAACCCGATACAAAAACCTTGAAATTATGTTGAACAACGGCCAACAGCCGGTTTATGACTATATCTTTGTATTATGCTGACCTTTTTTAGCGACACCGATTGCGACATCACTCCCAAAGAGTGCGCCGCGTATGGCATCAAACTGATTAGCATGCCGTACACCATTGACAATCAAGTGATTCACCCTTATGTGGACTTCGAGGAATTCGATTCCCACAAGTTCTACGACATGCTCCGCGCCGGCACCATGCCGACCACCAGCGCGATGAGCGAAGAGGTTTATACCCAATACTTTGAGCCGGAATTTGCCGCTGGAAACGACATCCTTTATGTGCATTTCTCGTCGGGCACGTCGAACACCTTCACCATCATGCATCAGGCGTTGGACAAACTGAAAGAGAAGTATCCTGAGCGCAAGTTCTATGAAGTGGACACGCTGGGAATCAGTGCGTTGTGCTACAACATCGTCCTCGAAGTTGTCGACCTGCTGAAGGTTGGCAAGACCCCTGAGGAAATCGTGGAATGGGCCAAGGTGGAAGTGCCGAAGTTCCCGATGTATTTCTTCGCCGACGACCTGAAGTTCTTCCGTCGCAGCGGTCGCGTGAGCGGCCTGGCAGCCACCATGGGCGGCTTCATCGGCATCCGGCCCATCATCTACCTCAACGACGAGGGCAAGATGGTGAGCATCGGCAAGGAAACAGGCCGCGCCAAGGCCATCGCCCGGTTGGTGCAATATGTGGAAGACCTCGGCGAGGACGTGAAAGCCCACCGCGTGACCATCGGCCACAGCGACTGTCCCGACATCGCCGCCGAAGCTGAGAGACAACTGAAAGAGAAATTCGGCCAAGACCTGAACGTCATCACCACCGTCGTCAACCCGACCATCGGCAGCCACTGCGGTCCCAACGGCTTGGGCATCTGCTTCCATGCTAAACATAGGTAATTCAGCGACAAGAACACAGCCCCGTAGGGGCCGACATATCAATAAACAGGCGACGTGAGTCCCTGCATAACAACACCATGATCACCATCATAGAAGCCATAACGAAAAAACAGCAAAAGGAGTTCATCGACTTCCCGCTGCAGCTCTACAAGGGCAACCCCTACTACACCCCGCCCCTGTACATGGACGAGAAGAAGATCTTCCGTAAGGACTTCGTTTACAACGACATGTGCGACACCGTCAATTACAACGCCTACAAAGACGGCAAGATGGCGGGTCGCATCACTGGCATCCTGCAACGTGCCGCCAACGAGAAAACCGGAAAGAAGCAGGTGCGTTTCGGGCATTTCGATGTCATTGAAGATGAGGAAGTTGCGCATAAGCTCCTTCAAGCCGTTGAAGATTGGGCGCAGCGGCAAGGCATGGACGAAGTCATCGGGCCTTTGGGTTACTCCGACCTTGAGCGCGAGGGGCTGCTCATTGAGGGCTTCGACTATCCCGCCACCTTCGAGGAAACCTACAACTACCCTTATTATCAGCGTTTTGTGGAGAACTATGGCTACCAAAAAGACGTGGATTGGACGGGGAGCCGCCTGCGTGTGCCTAAAGACTATGACGGCGAGGTCGACAAGCTGGCCGCTTTCGTGATGAAACGCTACAACCTGCATCTCGGCACGGCACGCAACACCAATGAGTTCCTCAAAAAATACGCCGACGGCATCTTCGAACTGCTTGACAAGTCGTACGAACTGCTTTACGGCACCGTGCCCTTCACCGAAGGCATGAAAAAGATGATGATCGACAACTTCCGTTTGGTCATCGACGTAAAAAACGTGGCTGTCATCCTCGACGAGAACGACAAGATGATCTGCTTCGGGCTGGCATTCCCCGCCATCGCCGACGCGGTGAGGCCTTCGGGCGGACGACTGACACCTATTACATTAATAAGGTTGCTCAAGGCCCTGAAAAAGCCCAAAGTCATCGACCTGTGCCTCATTGGTGTGGATCCTGAGTGGCTTAACCGTGGCGTGAGTGTCATCATTTCCGCCGAGATGATGAAGATGCTCAAAAACGTCGAGTATGCCGAGACCAACGCCAACCTGGAAGAGAACTACGCCATCCAGAACCAATGGAAACGCTTTGACGAACAGAAGATTAAACGCCGTCGTTGCTATATAAAAACTTTGACATGATCAAAATAATAATCGATTGTTTCGGCGGCGACCACAGCCCCGAGGCCAACGTGGAGGGCGCATTGGCGGCCATGACCAACATGCCCGACCTGCATTTCATCCTAACAGGCGACGAAGCCACGCTACAGAACTACCTGAAAACCAAGAGTTACGATACCTCCCGCCTCGAAATCGTCCACGCGCCGGAGGTCATCGGCTGCGACGAACGCCCCATCGATGTCATCCGCCTGAAAAAGGAAAGCTCGATGATCAAGGCCATAAGGCTCTTGCGCGACCGCGACGACATCAACGCGATGGTCAGCACAGGCTCAACGGGAGCGCTCGTGGCGGCAGCCCTCACCCGCATCGGGCGCGTGAAGGGCGTCATCCGACCCGCTTTCTGCCCGATCCTGCCCACCATGGACGGCGGCATCGTCGGCATCTGCGACAGCGGGGCCAACGTGGAGGTCACACCCGAGCATCTGAGGCAATTCGCCATCATGTCGAGCCTCTATATGGAAAAAGTCTATGGCATTGAAAAACCGAGAGTTGCGTTGCTCAATGTGGGAAAAGAAGCAGAAAAAGGCGACGAAATCCGACAAAAGGCACACTTTTTGCTAAGTGAGACTCCGGAAATCCATTTTGTGGGCAACATGGAGAGCCGCGACCTGCTTTCGGGCAACTACGACGTGGTGGTTTGTGACGGATTTTCGGGCAATGTGCTCGTGAAGACGACCGAAGGAACGGCCTTGGAACTGTTGAAGAAGCTGAAGAAGGACATCTATTCAAGGCCCATCTACAAGTTAGGTGCGCTGCTGATGAAGCGGATGTTCATGGAGGAAAAGGAATTCATGAACTACCAAAACTACGGAGGCAGCGTGTTGCTCGGCACCTCGAAGACCGTCGTCAAAGGCCACGGCTCAAGCAAAGCCACAGCAGTGGAAAAATGCATCGAGCAAGCCTACAAGATGGAAACCAGTTCTTTGTCAGCGAAGATGGAGGAGATTATTATGAAGTATGAACACTATGAGTATTGAGGTAGGAAGTTTGAATTTGAAATTTGAAATCTTAAATCTTTAAATCGAAAATATGTACGAAGAAGTAAAAACCATCCTTGCGCGTCAGCTGCGCATCGCCCCTGAGCGGGTCACCCTCGACGCACAAATCAAGCGTGACCTCGGTGCCGATTCCGTCGACATCCTCCAACTGCTCATGCGTCTCGAAGACGACTATGGCATCACCATCCCCGACCAGGAACTGGCCAAATTCGAAACCGTCAACGATGTAGTCACCTTTTTAGATAATCTACCGAAATGAAACATATTACGCTGATTCTCATTGCAATGCTGTTTTCTGTTACGGCTTTTGCACAAACCACCTACGACACCGATTTCACCCAAACCAAAGTGATGAAAATATCGGGAAAAACCACCAACAAGGCCGGACACATCTTTTTCGATGGCAACGACCAGCTCAACATGACCTACACCACACCCGAAGGCGATTATTTCAGCATCGACGGTAACATGGTGAAAATCAAGATGGACGGTAAAAAGGCAGAACTTGATGCCGAAAAGGTGAAAATGATCCAACTGCAGCGCGCCACTTTGCTCAACTGCCTTTCGGGCAATTGGGAACAAGCTGCTGCCGACAACAATGCCGATCTTAGCATTACCGAAGAGGACGGACTGAAAACCATCACCATCACCGCCAAAGGCAAGGTGCCGAAGGGTGGCTACAAATCAGTGGTTCTGACCTATCGCACCTCCGACAATGCCATGGTCAAGATGGTGCTTGAGGAAGCCATCGGCATCATCAACACCTACGAAATCAACTAAATGCTTTTTTTGTAGGCCCTGCGGCGCATGAAAGGCACCGTCTTGTATTCGCCAAAGAGCGACTGCACCTTGTAGTTCTCTTCAAGCTGCGGGTTCATGATAATGGTGTCGATGCCACGCTTGATGCAGTTCTCGTGCAAGTACTTGAACAGCAACACAGGAATGCCACATTGCTGATAGTCAGGCATCACACCCATTATCAAGGCCTCCAATGTGTCGTTTTTCTTCAGGGCTTTCAGAATGTTGATGAAGCCAAAGGGGAACAAACGTCCGTTGCTCTTCTTCACGGCCTTCGACAGCGAGGGCACGCAGAAAAGGAATCCAACAGGCTTGTCCTCGTCGTTAACGGCCACGGCCACAAAGTCCTTGTCCAAAATGGGCACATAGGTCTTCAAGTAGGCCTCAATCTGCTTGTCGGTCAGGGGCGAGAATCCATGCAATGGGGCGAAAGCCTCGTTGTACATGTGGAAAATCTCCATGCCATAGCGGTGGCTCATTTCCTTCATGCTCTTGGGCTGCACGACATGCACCTTGAAACGCTCCTCGATGAGGTGGGTGAACTGGAACATCTGCGGAAGCTCCTTGCTCACTTCGAGAGTGCGTTGCGTCCAGTCGACATCTTTGCTGAAGCCGAATTTCTCCAGCATCTCGCCATAGTACGGGAAGTTATAGAGACAAGTGAAAGGGCTGAGATGTTCATAGCCTTCCACAAGCAGGCCTTCCTTGTCCATGTCGGTGAAGCCCCAGGGACCATGCACCTCGGTGCGGCCATGCTGCTTGCCCCATGCCACAACGGTATCCATTAAGGCGCGAAGCACGTCATCGTCTTTGATGAAATCGAGCCAGCCGAAACGCACGATGCCTTTGGTGTCGTCGGCCTTATGGTTGATGATGGCGGCCACGCGCCCCACGATTTCGTTGCCACGATAGGCCAAGAAGCTATCTGCCTCGCAGAAGTCGTAAGCGCCGTTCTTTTTTGGATTAAAGGTGTCGTATTCGTCGCCTTCGAGGGCGGGTACCCAATTCTCGCAGTCCTTGTAAAGCCGCAAGGGGAAAGTCACAAACGCCTTCAGCTGCCTGTGACTTTCCACTTTCACGATATGTATGTCCATGATCAACGGGTTGTGTGTGAACCAATGTAATCGAGCACTTCGCCCACGGTGTTGAACTTGGGCGTGCCTTCAAACTTGAAGCCGAACTTGGTCTCGATGGCTAAGCTGAGCAAAAGGATGGTGAGCGAATCCAAGCCAACGTCGCGAACGAGCTGCGAGTCGTCATTGATGGCCGACATGTCCATCGAGGGCTTGATCTGGGCCATGATTTCCTTTACCTCGGAAAAAATAGTTTCTCTTTGCATAAGTCTATTGTTTTGACACGGGACGCGAGACTGCGGGACACGGGACAATTTTCCGCCTCGCGTCTCGAAGTCTCGTGTCTCGCGTCTTATCTTATTGGTTGCGTAATACTTTCATTGCGCCGGAGCGTTTGAAGTCTTCGTGGCGCACGGTGACTTTGCTGATGCGATGGGTCGTGGGCATCGTGGCGTTGACCTTGTCTACGAGCTTGTTGAAGTAGTCTTCCACTTCTTCCCAAGGAGTGTTGCCGAAGTCGTCGATGCGGGGATAGATCTCGATGGCAATCACGCCGCGTCCGTCCACTTCCTCTTCCTTGACGAGGCAGTCGCGGAGTTTCGGGTCCTTATAGAAAGGTTCCTCGATGCTTTCGGGGCTGACGTTTTCGCCGTTGCTGAGGATGATGAGGTTCTTGATGCGGCCCACGATATACATATAGCCGTCTTCGTCGAAGCGCACGAGGTCGCCAGTCTTGATCCAGCCGTCTTCGGTCAGCGTTTCGGCGGTCTTTTCGGGGTCGCCATAATAGCCGAGGAACACGTTGTCGCCACGGAACCACAGCTCGCCATCAACCACCTTGGCTTCCTGCTCGGGATAGAGCTTGCCAACGGAGGTCGGATGGGTCAGCACGTCGACATTGCCCGTCGTGAGGTTGGCGCCTTCGGTCATGCCATAGCCTTCGAAGAGCTGTATGCCCAACTCGTCGAACTCCTTGATGAGTTTCGGAGGCACGTTGGCAGCGCCCGAAATGATGTAGCCAAGTCGGCCACCGATGAAGTTCTTGCCATACATCTTGACCAATCCCAACAGGATTTCGCAGATGCCGGGCACGGCCACCAAATAGGTCGGGCGGATCATCGGGAACTTGGAGATGGTTTCCTTGACATTGGCGGCAGCCACCCATTCGGCACCTTTGTAGAGGGCCGACAAAGTGCTGCAAATCAAGCCAAACACATGGCTGAGCGGCAACACGCAGGCATAGACATGGCAACCCAACTGCTTGCCGGGAGCATAGCAGCCATTCAAGGCACCACGCATCAATGCGCGATGAGGCAAGACTGCACCCTTAGGAGCACCCGTCGTGCCACCCGTGAAGAAAATGGCAGCCGCGTCGTTCTTGTCGACGGTGGCCACCGGAGCGGCATGGTCGGCACAGTCGGTGATGGCGATGGCCTTGCAGGGCACACCGGCGACGCTTTCAGCAAAGTCCTTGCCGTAGGCGATGACTTTCACGCCAAACTTCATGCAACAGCCCACCACGGCTTGGGGCGGCAGCTGCGAAGGCAGGTTGATGGCCACGAAGCCCGCCGAAGTGGCGGCGAGAAACATTTC
>OCTW011616123.1_pt1 | contig 28916 bp, 24 predicted proteins | sample 1539671 | NCBI WGS metagenome assembly OCTW01 (sample SAMN02144230, study PRJEB22623) | gut metagenome | biome: sheep rumen | host: Ovis aries | place: New Zealand | reverse complement strand
TTGCCCCCGCCGGGACACTGACTGTCACAAAAAACCTTTCTGACAGACGCGTTCTCTGCTCTGACCGCATCACTTCCTACCTGGGAATAACCGAAAAAGTGAAGCTTGCCGGACAGAACGAGCGATTCCGCGCCTACGTCCTGATCCCCCGGCGTGATTACCGGCAGATGTTTTTTCAGGAAGGATCCGAGGTCGTTCTGATTTTTATCTTCCTTCTTGGTTTTGCCCTTTTCTGCTGCCGCTATTTCAGCCACCGTTTCCTGACTCCGGTACTGAACAGCCTGGAACAGCTGAAAAACAGACAAAAAACAAATCCGGAAGAAATGATTCCGGAAATCGAAGAGCTCTTTACACTGCTGTCAGAAATGGAACGTGAAAGGAAAGCCGAGACCTCTGCGCTGGAAAACGAAATTGAAGATGCCCACACAGAGCTCAGCCGCATCAACAGGGAATACGATGACGCCAGACGGGAACTGTCCCGCCTGGTGTACTCCCGCAAAAAAGAAGTAGATCCGGAAAATTATCAGCAGTTTCTGAACGGACTGAAAACCTTAACCCGGACCGAAAAGAAAATATTCCTTCTTTATCTCTCCGGAAAAGGAACCAGAGAAATTATGGAGGAAAACAACATCAAGGAGAGCACACTTCGCTATCACAACCGCAACCTCTACAGCAAGCTGGGTATCAACTCCCTGAAGCAGCTTCTGCGTTACGCGGCGATCATGAACGGAGAGGACTCCGATTAAGACCACTTCAGCCGAGTGCCACATCCAGAGCCATCATCAGGGTAAAACCAACAGCAAACAGCAGAACGCCGATATTGGAGTGCTCTCCCGCGGACATTTCCGGAATCAGCTCTTCGACCACCACATAAAGCATCGCGCCTGCGGCAAAGCTGAGCAGATATGGCATGGCCGGCAGAAAGAATTCGGAAAAAGCAACCATCAGCAGGGCACCTGCCGGTTCCACTATCCCGGAAAGCACACCTCCTGCAAACGCCCGTGTTTTTTTCTGCCCCTCGGAATGAAGCGGCATAGAAATAATGGCTCCTTCCGGAAAGTTCTGAATTGCAATGCCGACTGCCAGCGCCAGGGCAGCCCCGGCGGAAATTCCCGAAGAGCCGGTAAGCATTCCGGCAAAGACAATTCCTACCGCCATTCCCTCCGGAATATTATGTATGGTGACTGCCAGCACCATCAGCGTTGTTTTCGCCGCTTTGCTGCGTGGTCCCTCTGCCTGATCGGAAAAAGCGTGCAGATGCGGTGTCACGTGATCCAGCAGAAGAAGAAAAAGTGTTCCGAGCCAGAAACCAATCACTGCGGGGAGAAAGGCCAGCGATCCCATTCCGCCGCTCTCTTCCATCGCGGGAATCAGAAGGCTCCAGATGGAGGCTGCCACCATGACCCCGGCCGCGAAACCGGAGAGTGCCCTCTCCACCATCGGGCTGAGTTCGTTTTTCATAAAAAAAACACAGGCGGCACCCAGTGATGTGCCGATGAACGGAATCAGAATGCCCTGCAGAACCTGCCATGTCATCTATGTCTCCTTTCCCGGAAATCTGCCCTTGCTGCTCCGGCGGATTTCCTCTTGAATGCCCTTTGAATACTCTTTAGCGCGTCCTCTTTTCCCACAAAAGGAGGCTGCTGTATGTTACTCCTCAATATGCTCCTGCCCTACCTGTATGATCGTGTGAACATGCTGGTCCGCCAGATGGTAGAAGATCTGTTTTCCGTCCCTCCTGGACGCAACCAGCTTGGAGGATTTCAAAATCTTCAGCTGATGGGAAACCGCAGACGTCGTCATGCCCAGGGCTTCGGCGATTTCTCCTACGCTGTGCTCATCGTCGTAAAGGACGAACAGGATACGTATCCTGGTAGAATCTCCGAAAACCTTAAACAGCTCCGCAAGATCCGCCATTTCATTTTCGTCCGGAAGATTGCATTTTTTGCCCATTTTTCCCTTCCTTTCTTCGCGGCTTACCGGTTTTCTTTACTTTTTACCAAGGCAGGCCGGCACATCCTCGCGCAAATCCCGCAAGGTCGGGTCCAACAGCTGAGCTACCCACAGTCAATGCCTGAGCAATCACAGACTGTACCTGCCCTGCCGGACCCTGACACTGGCAATACCAGTATAGCAACTTTATCTTTCTGCGCAAAGACACTATTTCGGCTGCATTCCCGGTTCTTCTCCCCTTTTCTTTCTTTTTCTCTTGCCGGAGGGCGCCGCTGTAGTCCGATATTTTACCAAAATTCAGTTTCCTTTCTTCTGTTTTTCTGTCATCTTTGACACTCCTTACCCATATGCGCTATAATCAGAAACAGCTGTAAGAGAAAAATTTCAGTTTTTCATAATCAGGAGGATATTTGTATGAGCAAGACTTTAGTAGCCTTCTTCTCCGCAACCGGCACAACAAAAAAAATCGCGGAGGACATCGCCGGAGAGGAACACGCGGATGTGTTTGCCATTACGCCGGAAAAGCCCTATACCGAAGCGGATCTGAACTGGAAGGATAAGGGCTCCAGGTCTACTGTGGAGATGGCTGACCCGAACTGCCGCCCGGCCATGGCTGAGCCCGTTCCGGATCTGAGCTCCTACCAGACCATTATTCTGGGCTTTCCGATCTGGTGGGGAAGAGAACCCAGCATTGTTGACACCTTCCTGACTTCCGCTGATTTTTCCGGAAAAATCATCATTCCGTTCTGCACTTCCGGAGGCAGCGGGATGGCAAGAACCTGTGAGAGGATTCAGAACCTGGTAGGCAAGGATGCACGCGTTATGGAAGGCCGCCGTGTAGGCGGAGAAGTTTCCATGAAAGATCTGAAGCTCTGGTTTGACGGATTCCAGCAGTGGTAATTCTATGTATACCGGAACTGCAGGAACTGTAACCAGTCGTTCCTCCATGCAGGACAGAGGTTTCTGAACGGAGGTTTCAAGGACTGCCGCTTTTCATGCGGCAGTCTTTTTTCGTTTCTGCGAAAGGGGCTGCGTTTCGTCCCCGTAAACCCGGTCTGAAAATGCAATAAAGTTGACATAGAATTAACATACCGTAAACACACCTCTGGTAGCCGGCTTCTTTCACACCCGGTACAATAGGCTGGAACGATTGTGTAGTTAAGCCAATGACAGAGGTGCTTTGTATGAATGAAAATGTACAGATTGTTTTCGGTCTGCTGGGCGGACTGGCCATTTTCCTGTTCGGTATGAACATGATGAGCGAGAGCCTGCAGAAAGCGGCCGGGGAAAAAATGAAAACCGTGCTGGGCGTCCTTACCAGAAATCCGGTTATGGGCGTCTTGTCCGGCGCCCTTGTCACAGCGGTTCTGCAGAGTTCCTCCGCCACCACCGTTATGGCGATCGGATTTGTCAGTGCCGGCCTGATGACTCTGCCTCAGGCGATTTCCATTATTTTCGGAGCTAATATCGGCACAACCATGACAGCGCAGATTATTGCGTTTAAGCTCAGCGACTATGTCTACATCATCATCTTCGCCGGCTTCATCCTTACGCTTCTGGCTCGGAAAGAAAAGCTGCGCTATGTAGGGCGCACCATTCTTGCCTTCGGCCTCCTTTTTGACGGTATTGACATCATGAGTTCGGTGATGAAGCCTCTTGCCTCCAGTCCGTTTTTCCTGCATCTGATTGGAAGTGTCTCAAATAACCGTCTTCTGGGCGTGCTGGTGGGAATGCTGATGACCCTGGTTGTGCAGAGCTCCTCCGCTACGATTGCTGTTCTCCAGAACTTCGCCGCTCAGGCTGCCGTCGGCACCACAGCCAGCATTATCGGGCTTTCAGGGGCTATTCCGATTCTTCTTGGCGACAATATCGGTACCACCATCACAGCGATTCTTGCAAGTCTGACCCAGAACAAAAATGCCAAAAGGACCGCTCTGGCGCACTGCATCTTTAATATCAGCGGATGCCTGCTCTTTATCTGGTTCGTAGGACCGTACTCCAGACTGATCCAGATGCTTTCCCCCAAGGGAAACGAGGTGGACGTTATATCCAGACAGATCGCGAACGCGCACACCGGATTTAACGTGATTATGACGCTGATCTGGACACCTCTTCTTCCCCTCATGGTAAAGATTGTGAAAAAGCTGCTTCCGGGCAGGGAGGAGGAGGCTGTTGTCAGCGCTTCTGTTCCCAAATATCTGGATAATCAGCTGATCGGGCAGCCGCTTCCTTCCATCCACCTGGTCTCCCGTGAGATCCTGCATCTGGGCCATATGGTTCAAATGATTCTGATAAAGGTGGAAAGCTTTACGCTGAAGAACTGCGGAGAGCTGCTCGGAGAAGTGCAAAAAGGAGCAGCTGCCATCCGCGCTGTCAGTGAGCGGATAGACGAATATACCTCTGCCATGTTTGCGGACGGAAGCCTGACGGAGGAGCAGGTATCCAGAGTGACCGAAGCGATTCTGATAAAGAGTGATTTTCTTCGGATTGGTCTGCTGTGTGAGGATATCCTGTCGGACATAACCGCGAACGCGTCTCAGAAAAAACAGCTTTCGAAAGAGGCGGTGAAGGATCTGAAGGATTCCCTGCATCAGATCCGACAGCTCTATGACAACATCCTGAGGCAGATGATCAGCGGAAAATTAAGCGTGGAGAGCAGCCTGCAGGTAAATACACTCCGTCAGGAAATTTTCTCCCAGGATGAGCGGCTGCGCCGCCGCCACATGAAGCGGGTGAGCAAAAACAAATGTGCCTCTGCCCTGACCAATACCTTTAACGATATGCTGAATGAGCTGGTGCGAATGGGCACCTGCTGTGTAAACCTGAGCGATCTCTCTGTCAGCGATGTAAGCTTCCATGAACTTCTGCATGGAGAACCTGTGCCGGGAAGCGCATCTCCGGATGAGGAAGAATCCGCGATTCTTCAGCTTGCGGAAAATCCCGGAAAAACTGCCGTGCCGGTTTCCCCGCAGCAATAACACACCGCGGAAAAAGCCGCCGTTTTCCTTCTGTTCAGGAAAACAGCGGCTTTTTTTAACTGCTTACTGCCCGATTGCTCTATGCATCCTGCCTGTTAAATTCTCTCGTGGGCGTTTCTTGCGATCACATCCATCTGCTGTTCTCTGGTCAGATCAATGAATTTTACCGCATAGCCGCTGACACGGATGGTAAAGTTCGCGTATTCCGGCTTTTCCGGATGTTCCATGGCATCTTTCAGCTTATCCAGCCCGAAAACGTTCACATTCAGATGATGTGCTCCCTGATCGAAATAACCGTCCAGGACATGGACAAGATTTTCCTTTCTCTCCTCCTCGCTGTGGCCCAGGGCATTCGGACTGATCGTCTGCGTGTTGGAGATGCCGTCCAGCGCATATTCATACGGCAGCTTTGCCACACTGTTCAGAGAAGCCAGCAGTCCGTTCTGCTCTGCACCGTAGGCCGGATTGGCTCCCGGTGCAAACGGGGTAAAGGCTTTTCTTCCGTCCGGAAGCGCTCCGGTCGCCTTTCCGTAAACCACATTGGAAGTGATGGTCAGAATGGATGTCGTCGGCTCTGAATGGCGATAAGTATGATGCTTCTTTATTTTTGTCATAAAGGTTTTCAACAGCCATACGGCTATCTCATCCGCGCGCGGGTCATCGTTTCCGTATTTCGGGAAATCCCCTTCAATCTGATAGTCAGTCACAAGGCCGGACGCATCCCGCACAGTCTTGACTCTGGCATACTTGATGGCCGACAGGGAATCCACCACATGGCTGAACCCGGCGATGCCGGTCGCAAAGGTTCGTCTGACATCGGTATCAATGAGCGCCATTTCTGCAGCCTCATAATAATACTTATCATGCATATACTGAATCAGATTCAAAATATTGACATAAAGTCCTGCCAGCCAGTCCATCATCAGATCATATTTATGCATCACCTCATGGTAATCCAGGTACTCGGAGGTAATCGGCGCATATTCCGGGCCGACCTGCATGGGCAAGCCGTCTTTGTCCTTGAACTTCTCGTCCTTTCCTCCGTTGATGGCATAAAGCAGGCACTTTGCCAGGTTCGCCCTTGCTCCGAAGAACTGCATTTCCTTTCCCGTCTGTGTCGCGCTCACGCAGCAGCAGATGCTGTAGTCGTCTCCCCAGACCGGTTTCATGACATCGTCATTCTCGTACTGGATGGAAGATGTCGTAACAGAGATGGATGCCGCATATTTCCTGAAGTTTTCGGGAAGCCTGGAACTGTACAGCACGGTCAGGTTCGGCTCCGGAGACGGTCCCATATTCTCCAGTGTATGAAGGAATCGGAAATCCGTCTTTGTTACCATGGATCGTCCATCCAGCCCTGTTCCGGCAACCTCCAGCGTCGCCCAGACAGGATCGCCGGAGAACAGCTGGTTGTAGCTCGGAATCCGGGCAAATTTTACGACACGGAACTTCAGCGTAATCTGGTCTATCAGCTCTTGTGCTTCCTTCTCGGTAATTTTACCTTCCTTCAGGTCTCTGTCCAGATAAATATCCAGGAAGGTGGAAATTCTTCCGACAGACATGGCCGCGCCGTTCTGCGTCTTGATCGCTGCCAGATAGCCGAAGTAGAGCCACTGGACAGCCTCTCTTGCATCCCGCGCCGGAGCCGAAATGTCATATCCATAAGTTTCCGCCATCTTCTTCATTCCCTGAAGCGCCCGAATCTGCTCGGCAATTTCCTCCCTCTGACGGATCACATCATCGGTCATGGTTCCGTCTCCGCAGTTGTCGAAATCCTCCTGTTTCTTTTCTACCAGGAAATCAATTCCGTATAGAGCGACTCTGCGGTAGTCACCGACAATTCTTCCTCTTCCGTAAGTATCCGGGAGTCCGGTTACGATATGCGAATGCCTTGCCCTTTTCATTTCCGGGGTGTAGGCGTCAAACACTGCCTGATTATGCGTCTTGTGGTATTCATTGAATATCTTATGGAACTTGTCATTGATATGAAAGCCGTAGTTTTCCGCGGCCTCTTCCGCCATCTTGATTCCGCCGTAGGGCATAAAAGCTCTTTTCAGCGGCTTGTCCGTCTGAAGTCCCACGATCTTTTCCAGTTCCTTGTGCTCCGGATCAATGTATCCGGGTCCGTAGGAAGTCAGACCGGAAACCACCTCGGTTTCGCATTCCAGGACTCCTCCTCTGGCACGCTCCTCCTTCTGAAGTTCCTGAATTTTATCCCACAGCTTCTCTGTTGCCTCTGTCGGTCCTTCCAAAAAGCTTTCATCACCGCTGTAGGGCGTATAATTGTTCTGGATAAAATCCCGAACATTGATATCCTCTGTCCATTTGGTTCCCTTAAAAGTTCTCCATTCTTCTCTCATACACGCTTGCCCTTTCTTTGTCTGTTACAGCTATGATCTACCGGTTACCGTATTTGCCGCAGACAACTCCCCTTTCCCCCGGAAGGGGCTGCACGATAAGGATGTGTCCGCTGCCGCAAAATCCTTTCAGGCTATTTCCGCTTCTACTCCGGCACGAAGTATTATTTCCGCCTCCCGTACCTGCTGTCCTGTCGGCGGCTTTACATTTTTCAGCGGGTATTCCAGCCCAAGTTCCTTCCACTTGTACGCCCCCAGGGAATGATAGGGAAGAACCTCTACCTTCCGGACATTGGTAAGCGTATCCAGAAACTTTCTCTCCGCCATCAGATCCTCCGGCGCGTCCGTCCATCCCGGAACAAGCACCTGCCGGATCCAGACCGGCTTTCTGATTTCGGAGAGGAACCGAAGCATATCCAGAATATTGTCATTCGGCACTCCCGTTAGCCTCCGGTGCTTTTCCGGATCCATCTGCTTAATGTCTACAAGAAGCAGGTCGGTGACATCCATCAGCTTCCGGAAAGAATTAAACCAGGGCTCCCGGCGGGTAAACGGCTGTCCGGCTGTGTCAATGACCGTGCTGATGCCCCTCTGCTTCGCTTTCCGGAAAAGTTCCAGAAGAAACCCCATCTGCAGCAGCGGCTCTCCGCCGGAAACGGTAATTCCTCCCTCACTGCCCCAGTAGTTTCTGTAACGCTCCGCCTCGTCCAGCAGTTCATCTGCAGAACGCCTGTCGGACGTCCTTCCGTCCCAGGTATCGGCGTTGTGACAGAATTTGCAGCGCATGGCACATCCCTTCAGGAAAATAACATACCGGATTCCCGGACCGTCTACTGACCCGAAGGACTCTGTGGAATGAATATTTCCTCTGATCATGACAAAACCCTTTCTGTTCTGAAAAACCAAAAAGCCGCCTTCCCGAAAGGGAAGGCGGCTCTCTGCCTGCCGGTCCGCTTCTGCTCTTCCGGGAACACCCTGAGAATAACAAAAGCCGGAAAATGATTCTTTGATTGAAATCAAACAATCGTTGTATTCTTGTCTATGCCTTTTCGGCCAGTCTCTTCAGCTCCTCCTTGTGCAGGATCTTCAGCCTGCCTCTTCCGACCCGTTCAATCATGCCTTCTCTTTCCAGGAACGCAAGGTTGCGGCTGACAGTTTCCGTGCGCAGGTTGATGGAAGATGCAATATCCTCCAGTTTCAGATGGATTTCATTCCCCAGGCACCTGGTATCACGGTGCAGCAGAAACTCCGCCACGCGCTTTTTCGGTTCGCGGATAGAGAGCAGCAGAATCTTTTCCTCCGCGTCATCCAGATCCACACTTAACATCTCCAGAAGGTTCATGGCCATCTGGGGATTTCTGTGGAAAACATCCAGCAGATCGCCCCGTGGAATCTGACACAGCTTCACATCTGTCAGGCAGACCACATCATAATGGTAATAGTGCTCCTTCAGAAAGATCCCGTGCCAGATAGCCTGTCCGTCGTGAAGGACATCCAGAATATGCTCCTCGCCCGAAGCATCCGTGTGGCAGATTTTTACCTTGCCGCACCGGATAATCAGCACGGATTCTATCCCGTCTCCTTCTAAGGCGAGATAACTGCCTTTCTCATGGTCTGTGTGAATGGCCTTCTGAACCAGATCCGCCTGAAGCTCATGCGGAATATCCCGGAAAAGCCGGATGGACGAAATACAAAAAGGGTTTCCCCTGCGGTATTCACAGGGACATTGTTTCTGTTCCATAAAAATCTCCGTTTCTGTACGGCAGACATTGATGCCAGCCTTTTGTGTTGGTACAATACTGTCATAAAAACAGTTTTCCGCGAGTGATTCTATAGCCGCCAGAACTTTACCTGTTTATCTGACCTGGATCTGATGAGGAGTCTGCCTGTGAAGCTGAAATTCCGAAAACAATATCTTCTGTCTGCAGCCGCTTCGGTTCTGTCTGCGCTGATTATGGCTGTTACCAATAATACACTGATCGAGCAGGCAAATCTCCTTCCGGGCGGGGTGATGGGTCTGTCGCGTCTGCTGCATCTGATCGGCAGCCATCTGGGAATTTCTCTGCCCGTAACCGCCTTTTATCTGGGTATCAATATTCCGGTAGCCCTGTTCTGTCTGAAAAAAATATCCAGAAGATTCGTTGCTTTTTCTCTTCTGCAGGTCATCTGCTACTCGTTTTTTGTTCATATTATCCCTGTCTACGCCATTTTCAACCAGAATGTCCTGAATGTAATTTTCGGCGGGGCAGGCTGGGGATTCGGGACAGCTGTTGCCCTGCAGGGTGCCTCCTCAACCGGAGGAACTGACTTTATCGCTCTCTACGTTTCCACGAAAACCGGAAATGAAATCTGGATGCAGGTATTCGCGTTTAACTGCGTGCAGCTTGTGATTTTCGGGGCTCTGAGCGGCTGGGAGCAGGCCGGCTATTCCATCCTGTTTCAGTTTATATCCACGCGGATGATCAGTACCTTCCACAGCCGCTACAAGCGGGTGATGCTTCAGGTTATCACACGGGAAAAAGACCGGGTTGTAAAGGCATACCTGGAACATTTCTCCCACGGCATTACCATTCTATGCGGAACAGGAGGCTATACCGGAAATGAAACCTGGGTACTTCTCGCCGTTACGTCCAGCTATGAAATGAGTGAAGCCATCGAGCTGATCCGGAAGGTAGATCCCTCCAGCATCATCAATGTTACCAAATCTGAGAAGCTGATCGGCAAATTCCAGCAGCCCTCCCTCTGAGGCTGTGGAAGACGGACCGTTCCGGTCCTTCATGCCTTCTCTCCTTTCTGAAATGTAAAGCAAAACCGGCTCCGAAACACTGAACAATCAGTATTTCAGGAACCGGTTTTTTCTTTACTTTGCGTAATCAGTTACGCGGCTTTCACGAATTACATTTACTTTAATCTGTCCCGGATACTGAAGCTCATCCTCAATCTTTTTGGAGATGTCTCTGGCCAGCAATACCATATCGGCGTCACTTACCTGCTCCGGCACAACCATCACGCGTACTTCTCTTCCTGCCTGAATAGCAAAAGATTTCTCAACCCCCTGGAAGGAGTTGGCTATGTTCTCAAGGTCCTTTAATCTGTTGGTATAAGTTTCCAGTGTCTCGCGGCGTGCGCCCGGCCGTGCTGCCGAGATAGCATCCGCTGCCTGAACAACGCAGGCAATAAGCGACTGCGGCTCCACATCCCCATGATGGGATTCCACCGCGTTGATAACGACTGCGGGCTCTTTGTACTTCCGGCAGAGATCCGCGCCGATCTGAATATGTGAACCTTCCACCTCGTGGTCGATTGATTTTCCGATATCATGCAGAAGGCCCGCACGTTTTGCCATGCGGACATCCAGCCCGATCTCACCCGCAAGCAGACCGCTGAGCTGTGATACCTCTATGGAATGCTTCAGCGCATTCTGTCCGTAACTGGTACGGAATGTCATGCGGCCAAGCAGCCTGACCAGTTCCGGATGTACACCGTGAACGCCCACTTCCTGGAGCGCGTTCTCGCCTTCCTCCCGGATACGGTTTTCCACTTCTTTTCTGGCCTTTTCTACCGTCTCTTCAATACGGGCCGGATGAATACGGCCATCCACAATCAGTTTTTCCAGTGCGATTCTTGCGACTTCACGCCGGATCGGATCGAAGGAAGAAAGAACAACAGCTTCCGGGGTATCGTCAATAATCAGATCCACACCGGTAGCCTGCTCTAATGCACGGATATTACGTCCTTCGCGTCCGATAATGCGTCCCTTCATCTCGTCTCCCGGAAGTTCCACCACGGAAATCGTGGATTCCGAGACATGATCGACGGCGCATTTCTGTATGGCAGTTACTACATACTCCTGCGCTTTCTTGTCCGCATCTTCTTTTGCCCTTGTCTCATACTGCTTGTAAATCCTTGCAGCATCGACCTTTGCTTCTTCTTCAACAGATTTTAAGAGAAACTCTTTTGCTTCTTCGGAGGTCATGCCGGAGACTTTCTCCAGCTCCTGTACGCGCTGTTCTTGTAATTCGTTAACCTGTTTTTCCTTTTTCTGTAATTCCTTTTCCTTTGCTGACAGTTCACCTTCCCGACGCTCCAGCGTGTCCGCTTTTCTGTCCACGGTTTCTTCCTTGGACAGCACACGTCTCTCGTACTTTTGCAGCTCCGAACGGCGTTCCTTGTATTCCTTGTCCCGTTCGTTCTTCAACTTCAGGTTTTCTTCCTTTGCTTCGAGAAGAGCCTCACGTTTTTTAGTCTCGGCAGTTTTGATTGCCTCGTCTATAATTCCTCTTGCCTTCTCTTCTGCTGTTCCGACCTTTTCCTGATCCTCACGGTTTTTTCTGGCTACCGCCAGTTTTCCCGCGATTGGAGCTGCAATAAGCGCAGTGACCACCACAGCAACGACCACAGAAATCACCTGGATTAACATGGGGTTCATTACAGGGTGTACCTCCTTATTCAATTTTCATTGTACAATCACAACAGAATTATTTTAGCCTTTTCGTACATTATTGTCAATGTACAAACCCTGCGGCTCTTTTGCATTTTGCGCTTGGTCTGCTCTTTTTTTATTAGCTGAAATTTATCGGATAACAGCGGGTACCGCTCCATTTTGCTTTTCCTGAAACATCCGGATGATAGCGGACACATCTCATTCTAATTTCCTTCAAACATCCGGACTGCGCTCCAGATATCGCCTGTGCGGAAGCCTCTGCGAGCCAGATAGCCAAACAGCCTTCGGAGTTCCTTTTCTTCCAGCTGATGCGGTTCTCCCGCCCTTTTGCACAGCAGGGCATAGATCTGCTCCGTCTCATTCTCCGGAATCTCAGAGAGGGCATTCTCCACTGTTTCCTCCGCAACGCCCTTCTCCTCCAGCTCCCTGCGGATTTGGCGCCGGCTTTTTCTGCCCTGCATCCCGAACACATAGTTTTCCGCGTATCGCCTGTCATTCAGATAGCCAAAAGAGGCGACATAGGAAATTCCTTCCTCCGCCGCCTTTTCATCGAACCCCGCCTCCAGCAGCCGCTCCCGCAGTTCCTTTTCTGTCCGGTCGCGGTATAAGAGCAAATCCATCGCTTTTTTTCTGGGATCCCGGTTTTCCTCGTGCTCAGAAGAAACGTGATTTTTTCTACCCGGATATCGAAACCCCATTACGCTTCCCCGGATGCCGCTTCCGGTGCACGGCTGTCCATGCCGGCCTCCGATTCATTCAGGACGGGGAATCCATTGGCTGCACGCACCTTGTTTTCCACCATAAGCATAAAATCAGGATGCTCGCCAAGATAAAGCTTCGCATTTTCTCTTCCCTGCCCGATTTTTTCGTTATTGTAGGCATACCATGCGCCGGATTTCTGGATGATGTCCTGCTTTACGGCAAGATCCAGAATATCCCCCTCTCTGGAAATACCCTTTCCGAACATGATATCAAATTCCGCCTCACGGAAGGGCGGGGCGACCTTATTCTTTACAACTTTTACACGGGTATGGTTTCCCACCACAACGCCTCCCTGTTTCAGAGACTCGACGCGGCGGACATCCAGGCGAACAGAGGCATAGAATTTCAGCGCCCGCCCTCCCGTTGTGGTCTCCGGGTTTCCGAACATGACGCCGACTTTTTCCCGGAGCTGGTTAATGAATACCACGCAGCAGTTGGTCTTGCTGATGGCCGCCGTCAGCTTCCGACACGCCTGCGACATCATTCTTGCCTGCAGGCCCACATGGGAATCCCCCATCTCTCCGTCTATCTCCTGTCTGGGGACAAGGGCTGCCACGGAGTCCACAATAATGATATCCACCGCGCCGGAGCGCACCATGGTCTCGGTAATTTCCAGCGCCTGCTCGCCGGAATCCGGCTGAGAGATATAGAGGTTATCCACATCTACCCCGATGTTTCCGGCATACACCGGATCCAAGGCATGCTCTGCGTCAATAAAACCTGCGATGCCGCCGCGCTTCTGCACCTCCGCCACCATGTGCAGGGCGACAGTGGTTTTTCCGGAGGATTCCGGTCCGTAGATCTCTACAATTCTTCCCCGCGGAATTCCGCCGACCCCAAGCGCGATATCCAGTCCGAGTGAGCCTGTCGGTATTGCTTCCACGTTCATCTTTGCAGCAGAATCTCCCAGCTTCATGACAGCACCTTTTCCGTACTGCTTTTCAATCTGTCCGAGCGCGGCATCCAGTGCCTTCATTTTTTCTTCACTAGCCATAATCAATTCCTTTCCAACGGCAGACCAGCCGCCGATGCCGGACATACAACAGCGCCGCCCGGCGAACATATGTTCCGAACAAATGTTCGATTCGGCATAATCATACCGTTTTTTCTTATTTCTGTCAACATGGGATCTCAGCGGAAATCACCCGGAGAACTCCGGATGGAAAGACAATTTTTTTATACCATATTTCCGGACGTAAGTCCATAAACCAGGGGCTGCCGTCCTGCGCCTGACATCGGATGCTTTTCAAAATATCCGATGCCTGCGCAATACGCGGCAGCCCCGTTCCTATCTCCTGTATGCTCAGACCTGCCAGACAGAAAAATCTTCTTATCCGATGCTGCACGCCTGCCGCAAAATGAAAATGCCTTAATATCCGATCAGCCAGTCGTACAGCTCCTGATACTGCATGGCTGCTGTGTGCCAGCTGAAATCCTTTTCCATACCACGATCTACGATTTTATTCCAGTCACGCCTCTTGTCGTAATAAATTCTCTCCGCATAGCGGATGGTTCCCAGCATTTCATGTGCATTGTAATTGGCAAACGAGAAGCCGGTTCCGGTATTTTCATACTCATTGTAAGGCTCTACTGTGTCCTTCAGACCGCCGGTCTCGCGGACAATCGGCACGGTGCCGTAGCGCAGGCTCATCAGCTGGCTCAGGCCGCAGGGCTCAAAAAGAGACGGCATGAGAAACGCGTCGCAGGATGCGTAGATTCTGTGGGAAAGGTCATTGGAATAGAAAATATTCGCCGATACCTTTTTGTCGTATTTCCAGGCAAAATGACGGAACATGTTCTCATACTTGGCTTCTCCGGTTCCAAGAACGACCAGCTGAATGCTGTCCTGACACATTTCATCCATCATATAGGCAATCAGATCCATACCCTTCTGATCTGTCAGACGCGAGACAATGCCGATCATCATGACCTTCGGATCCGTTTCCAGTCCCAGCTCCTGCTGGAGAGCCAGTTTGTTTTTAACCTTTTCCTTACGGAAGTTTTTCACGTTATAATGCTGCGCAATGCACGGATCTGTCTCCGGGTTATACTCGCTGTAATCAATCCCGTTTACAATTCCGCGAAGGTCGTTGGCGCGGGCACGCATCAGACCGTCCAGCCCCTCTCCGTAGAACGGAGTCTTGATTTCTTCCGCATAGGTCTTGGACACCGTGGTGATGGCATCCGCGTAGACCAGACCGCCCTTCAGGTAGTTGGCGTCCCGGTTGTATTCCAGTTTGTCCGGCGTAAAGTAGTAATCGGAAAGACCGGTAATACTCTTGATGCTCTCCTTATCCCAAATGCCTTGAAACTTCAGGTTATGGATGGTCATGACGCTCTTGATATTGTGGAAGAAATCATTTCCCTGGAAGCGCTCGTGCAGATAAACCGGGATCAGACCTGTCTGCCAGTCATGGCAGTGGATCACATCCGGATGGAAATTAACGACCGGAAGAATGGAAAGAACCGCCTTGCTGAAAAAGGCAAATTTTTCCAGATCCCAGGGCATTCCTCCGTAGATCTGGTCGCCGGAAAAATGCTCCTCATTATCAATGAAATAACAGGTGATTCCGTCCAGCTCCAGCTTAAAGACGCCGACATACTGCTGACGCCAGTTCAGATCCATATAAAAATTGGTAATATACTGCATCTGGCTGGTATATTTTTCCGGAATAGCCTTATATTTCGGCATCACCACCCGACAGTCAAAATATTCTTTCTGAAAATACTTCGGCAGCGACCCGACAACATCTGCCAGCCCCCCTGTCTTAATAAAAGGAACGCATTCGGAAGCAGCAAACAAAATATTTTTCACAACGGATTTCCTCCTCTCTGTCCCGTTACATTTTTCCGGCCTTCCAGTCAGCCATCACCCGCAGGGTTTCCTCCGCGGGTCCGGAAATAACGGCGGACGCTATAACCTCGCAGGGAGGATTTTCTGTCACTGCCTGCACAGCAGCCTTCACCGCTGCCACATCTCCGCCTACAACAACGGTATCATGACCGCCGTTTCTGGTATATCTTGCCTGAAACGTCACATCTGCAGCCTTGCACATTTTATCCAGGACAACAACGCCGTTTGCCGCCCCCAGAACCTCCACAAGACCCAACGCACCGAAATTCATCCTGAGCGCCTCCTATTTCAAAATTGTCGCCTGCATGGCGGTTTCTGTATCCTCTGACGGGGCGGGAATGACATGTTTCCCCGTTAGCGTTCCGTATTTAGATCCGGCGGTCAGTGCCGCTTCCATAGCGGCGCGGACATCTGAGACGGTTCCCCTGATTTTTACACAGGCGCCGGCCTTCAGACGGTTTCTTTCCACACCCTGTATGGCAATATTCGCCGCCTTTGCAGCCGCATCCATGGCAACCAGACAGGCAACCATATTATCAAATTCAAATATTCCGATGGATTTTCCCATCCAAGAATTTTCCATAGCAGCAAAACTCTCCCATGTGTGTCATCTATTTTCTCCATCCGGCGGTAAAATCCCCTTATCCGCACAGACGGTGTTTTTTCTTACTCCTCTTCCGGATAAGCATGGCTCTTCCGGATGGCGGCTCTTACCGGCAGGATCATGGAAGGCGACACGGACAGCTCATCCACGCCCATACGGAGAAATGTCTCTGTAAGGGTCGTATCAGCCCCCAGTTCTCCGCAGATGCCTACCCAGGCTCCGCCTTTATGGCCGTTTTCTATCGTCATGCGGATCAGCCGGAGGATCGCCTTGTGATGCGGATTATAAAACACATCAAGCCGACTGTTCTGCCTGTCCATAGCCAGGGTGTACTGCGTCAGATCATTGGTGCCGATGCTGAAAAAATCCACCTTATGAGCCAGATCGTCACTGATCAGCGCCGCCGCCGGGGTCTCTATCATGACTCCCTCTTCCACATCATCCTTAAACGGTATTTTATCCGCGGCCAGTTCCCTCTTCACCTCTGCTACAATCGTGTGAATCTTATCCAGCTCCTCCACAGAGGTGATCATCGGATACATGATAGCGACCTTGCCGAAGGCACTGGCACGGAAAATAGCCCGCAGCTGTGTCTTGAAAATATCCGGCCGGGTCAGGCATATCCGGATGGCCCGGTACCCAAGAGCAGGGTTGTCCTCCTTCTCCAGTTCCAGATAATCCGCCTTTTTATCTGCGCCAATATCCAGCGTGCGGATAATCACACGCTTGCCGGCCATGGTCTCCACAACAGCCTTATATGCCTGGAACTGCTCTTCCTCCGTCGGAAGAGACTCTCTTCCGATGTACAGGAACTCACTCCGGAAAAGCCCCACGCCGCCTCCGTCGTTGGAGAGCACGGCAGCCACATCCTTCAGGCCGCCGATGTTTGCGTAGAGATTGATCTCCTTTCCGTCCAGCGAGACGTTTTTCTTACCCTTCAGCTCCTGTAAAAGCCTGCGGGTCTCCAGATCCCGGCCGCGTTTTTCCTCCATTTCACGGAGGGTTTCTTCGTCCGGCTCCAGATAAAAGGTGCCTGTGTGCCCGTCAACCGCCGCCAGCTTTCCATTCCAGTCCTCCCGGATCGGGATGTCGATTAAGGCTGGTATGTTCATGGTTCTTGCCAGGATGGCCGTGTGGGAATTCGAGGACCCCCAGCGGGTGACAAATGCCAGTACCTTTTCCTTGTCCAGCTGAACGGTCTCGCTGGGCATCAGATCGTCCGCGATGATGATAGACGGTTCATCGAAGCTGCGCTTTTCATCCTCCCCGGCAAGAACCCGGATCAGGCGCTCGGAGATATCCTTCATATCCGCGGAACGGGCTTTGAAGTACTCATCCTCCATCTCCGCAAACATTTTGGAAAAGTTTTCCCCGGCTACGGCGACTGCGTATTCCGCATTGACATTCTGGGTGCGGATCGCGTTTTCAATAGCCTCGCAGAAATCTTCATCCTCCATCAGCATGGCGTGGACATCAAAAATGGCGGCATTTTCCTCGCCGACCTTTTTTACCGAATCATCATGCAGCTGCCGGAGCTGAGCGACGGATTTTTCGCGGGCATCCTTATAGCGGGCTACCTCTGCATCCGTATCTTCAATTTTTTCACGGCGGACCGTGGTTTCCTTTTTTCCGTAATAAAGAAGCGGGCCGATCGCCACACCCTTAAAAATGGATTTTCCCTGAAAAACTTCCACAGGCTTCACCTCCTGACATGCGTATTACATATTACAGATGTTCCTTAAAGAATTTCTCCATCTCAGCAGCGGCAGTCTCTTCATTTTCTCCGCTGATTTCTACCGTAACCTCGGTACCCTGCTTAATTCCAAGGCCCATCAGCTTAATCAGCTTCTTGGCGCTGGCGCTCTTGTCTCCCACACGGATGGTGACATCCGCTCCGCACGCCTGCGCGGCATTTACCAGTTCCCCTGCCGGTCTTGCGTGAATCCCTACCGGATCTGTGATAACGTAAGTAAAACTCTTCATGGATCATTTCCTCCTGTCTTTGTTGTGTCAAGATAATCACTTCAACAAATGCTTATGCGCGGAACAACCAGGCCCCGCAGGCGGGGCGGCACCAGACCTGTCAGTTTTCCGCGCCGTCAGATGCTGCGCAGCTTTCGCATCACAGTTACACTAAGTATACCAGAGCCCAGCTAAAAGAAACAGCGCGGATGTATTCTCCAGCCGGTAATTGCCGCCGACGGGCAGTGAAAGTGAACTTCCAGATCCTGCCGTTCTCCCTGATAGTCCGGATAGTACCTGGTCGTGAGAACAATTTTCCCGTCGTCCGCATAGATTTCAAGAACCGAGGTGTCCACCAGAATCCGCAGGAATTCTATCCGGTCTGTCCTGACTTTCCGCACCGTTCTTCCGTATCCCGCGTTATCCGAAACGGAAAGCTTAAGCACACCGTCACGGAAGGACAACTCCGCCGCGTCGCCGAAAGCGATCTTCCACTCCTGTTCCTCTGTCCCCTCCAGGAAACAGATCTCAAAATCACCTGTTCCGTCCGGAAGGCAAAAGGTTTCTCTCGGCATAATCATTGTTTCGCGGTACCGCAGCTCCGCCAGCTCCGGCACCGGATTCTGGCAGATCACCCCGTCCTCTGCGGTCAGCAGGCGGGGAACGGTCAGACAGTTTTCCCATCCTCTCTGATCTGTGGGATTTCCATAGGGATGATCCGGCATGCCGACCCACCCGAAGAGAATTCGTCTCCCGTTCTCATCCGTAAAGGTCTGCGGCGCATAGAAATCAAAACCATAATCCCACTCCCGGAAATTATGCAGAGTCTGTTTTCCGCGCAATTCTCCCTTTACGGTGTAATAGCCTGCCTGGTAAATATTCTGGTAGCGGAATTCTTCCGCGGGAACTCCCTGCGGGCAGAGGGACAGAAATGTCTTTCCTCCCAGCGCAAAATAGTCCGGACATTCCCACATATACCCAAAGCGCTCCGGGGACGACAGTGTTTTCAGAAACTTCCAGGAGATTCCGTCCTCACTCTCGTAAAAAAGGATCTCCCCACGGTCGGTTTCCGCTGTTTTCTCCGGGCTTTTAACCCGCGCCCCCAGAACCATATACCAGGTTCCGTTTTCCTTCCACACCTTGGGATCCCGGACATGGCAGGTACAGTCCTCCGGATAATCCCGGTTTCGGAGTACCGTCCGCTTTTCCCCGAAGCTCTGCCCGTCTGTTTCCACCAGGATCTCATTGGCCTCCCGGCCGCTGTAGGTGTAGTCATGGTTTCCCGGCTGTTTCACATTTCCGGTGTAGTAGAGCCGGATCTTTTCCCCATCCGGCACCGCGGAACCGGAATAACAACCGTCGTAATCTTCGGCATCTGTCGGCCAGAAGGGCACCCCCTGAAATTTCAAATCCATCAGACCGCTGCCCGCGTAATGCCCCCAGGTGCGGGCCGGTCTTCCGTCAGGACCGGCCTCCTTCGGCGCATACTGAAAGAAAACGTGGTACTGCCCTTGAAACTGACAGAGACCATTCGGGTCATTCAGCCATCCTTCCGGAGGCATCAGGTGAAACCCGAGCCTCCAGAGATCTTTTTGTTTCAGCATACCGTAAGAACCTCATCTCCAGCCCGGACAGAACCGGTCTTTACCACCTGTACGTTCTTGTATTCGTCACTGTTTGTCACAATAACGGGCGTCACTGTCTGGTAACCGGCCTTTTTGATCCGATCCATATCAAATTCCAGAAGAAGCTGGCCTTTCTTAACCTTCTCGCCTGTAGCCGTATGTGCGGTGTAGCCTTCTCCCTTCAGGTTTACCGTGTCCACCCCTACATGAATCAGAACCTCTACCCCGTCATCGGAAGTGACCGCAACCGCGTGCTTTGTATCAAAGAGCATCTCCACCGTTCCGTCAAACGGAGCGTACACCTTTCCCTCGGATGGAATAATGGCCAGTCCCTTTCCAAGCGCCTCCGACGCAAAGGTCGGATCGTCCACCTGCGCGGACGGAATAGCTTCCCCGTTTATCGGTGCATATACCTTTTTCTCCTGCCCGTCCGCGCCTTCCTTAGCAGGTTCTTCCGCGGTCTCTGCAGGTTTCTGTCCAGCCGGTATCGCGGCCTTCTCCACCACCGGCGCTGCCTGCGCAGGTGCCTCGTCCTTATAACTGATATAAGACACTGCGAAAGCCACCACGAAAGATACAGCCATGACAATCGCGTACTGAAGCCAGAAATCAGTGGTAATCAGGAAGCCGAACAGGCCGGTAATCCCGTAGGCTGTGGCCTTGATCCCGAACAGCGAGGCCAGCATTCCGCCGACGGCGCCGCCGCAGCAGCCCGCGATGAACGGCTTACGGTAACGGATATTGACACCGAAAATGGCCGGTTCTGTAATTCCCAGAAAAGCGGAGAGTGAAGCCGGCAGCGCCATCGATTTTGTCTTTTCGTTTTTGGTCTTGAACGCAACCGCCATGGCCGCGGCACCTTGTCCTACGTTAGCAGCCGTCGCGACGGGCATCCAGATGTTTGCCGGAGGATTCTGGCTTACCATCTGAGCCTCTATCATGTTGTACATATGATGGAATCCGGCGACTACCGTAAACGCGTAGAAGAAGCCGATCAGAAGTCCTCCGACTCCAAACGGCAGCGTAATAATGGTTCTTGCCCCGATCAGAATCCAGTCCTCTACGACCTTAAACACAGGCCCGATAATGGTCATCGTCAGGATTCCGGTAACCAGAACCGTGACCAGCGGCGTAACAAACAGATCCAGAATTTCGGGCACATGTTTATGAAGCCACTTTTCCAGCGTACTCATAAACAAAATGGCAATAATAACCGGGATCACATGTCCCTGATAGCCTGTCTGCTGGATGGTCAGTCCGAACACATTCCAGACGGGAATTTTCGCGGCATCCATCGTCGCCACACTCCATGCGTTGATCAGGTTCGGATGAATCATCACAAATCCGATAACTGCGGCCAGATAGGGATTGCCGCCGAATTTCTTCGCGGCGCTGATGGCAATCAGAATAGGCAGCATGGAGAGAGCCGCCCCTGCCATCAGATTGATCATATTGTAATAGCTGCTGTTCTGCAGGGACGGAATCGCATTGGAAAGTCCTCCCAGCAGGCCGTTCAGAAGACCGGACGCGACAATCGCCGGAATAATGGGAACGAAAACATCGCCCAGCGTCTTGATGGCCCGGAAGAAGGGATTCTGCTTCTGGGCTGCTGCCTCCTTTGCGGACTCCTTGGTTCCTGCCTCCACACCGGAAATAGCAATAAACTCATCAAAGACCTTATTAACCGTTCCGGTTCCGAAAATAATCTGCAGCTGTCCGGATGCCTCAAAACATCCCTTGACCCCCTCTACGTTTTCGATGGCAGCCGTATTCACCTTGCTGTTGTCATTGATGACCAGACGCAGTCTGGTTGCGCAGTGTGCCGCTGACGCCACATTGGACGCGCCGCCGATGTTGTCCAGCACTCCCTGTGCTGCTTTTCTGTAATCCAGGCTCATGTATTTTCCTCCTCATTCTGGAACCTGTCAGGGAAACTCCGGACTTTCCCTCTGTGTCTCCGCCCGATTACGGCAAAGAGTACAAAAAGGAAGGCCAATCTGTTCTTTCTCCTGATGCCGCCGGGAACATTTCTCGCATGAAAGAACCAGATATTACCTTCATTATATTGTTAAAAAAATTGTTTGTAAACTGTTTCTCCCCTGTACTCCTGCTTTCAGCGAGGAACCCCGCATGTTATTTTCTTCTTCTCTTCCGAACCGGATGTTCCATGACATCCGAAGCATCCAGAAGGTTTTTCTTCAGCTCCGTCATCTTGTCCCGAAGCTCCGCCGCCATTTCAAAATTCAGCTCCGCCGCGGCCGCCCGCATCTGCTTCTCGATTTTTGCGATCATCTTTTCCAGTTCTTCCCGGCTCATGGATTCCGGATCCTTCTCCAGCCGTTTTTCATCCTCTGCCACTTCCCTGGAAATGCTGATCAGATCCCGGACACTCTTCCGGATTGTCGTTGGCGTAATATGATGTTCGGCATTGTATGCCTGCTGCAGCTTCCTTCGCCGCTGTGTTTCTTCAATCGCCGTGTGCATGGAATCGGTTACCGTGTCCGCATACATAATGACGTGCCCCTCCGAATTGCGGGCCGCTCGTCCGATGGTCTGGATCAGCGAGGTGGCGGAACGAAGGAACCCTTCCTTGTCTGCGTCCAGAATAGCAACCAGTGTAATTTCCGGTATATCCAGCCCCTCCCGCAGGAGATTGATTCCCACCAGGACGTCAAACACATCCAGACGCATATCCCGGATGATTTTTGTCCGTTCCAACGCGTCAATATCGGAATGGAGATAATTGACCCGGATTCCGGCCTCCTTCATGTACCCCGTCAGGTCCTCCGCCATCCGCTTGGTCAGAGTTGTAACGAGGACTTTATGGTGCTGCTCTGTCTCCTTCCGTATCTCTCCGATCAGATCATCAATCTGGCCTTCCACCGGCCGGACCTCCACAGCAGGATCCAGCAGGCCGGTAGGACGGATCAGCTGTTCCGCACGAAGCATCTCGTGCTCTTCCTCGTATTCGCCGGGGGTAGCGGAAACAAACAGAATCTGGTTGACGCGCTCCTCAAATTCCTCAAACTTCAGCGGCCGGTTGTCCAGGGCGGACGGAAGCCGGAAACCATAATCCACCAGAGTGGTTTTCCGTGAGCGGTCCCCGTTGTACATCGCCCCGATCTGCGGGATCGTCTTATGCGATTCATCTATCATGATCAGAAAGTCATCCGGGAAGAAGTCCATCAGGGTATAGGGGGGCTGTCCCGGCTTCAGGCCGGAGAGATGTCTCGAATAATTTTCGATTCCGGAGCACACGCCGGTCTCCCGCAGCATTTCGATGTCGAAATTGGTTCTCTCCTCTATCCGCTGAGCTTCCAGAAGCTTTCCCTCGCTCCGGAAATAGCGGATTCTCTCTTCGAGCTCCTTCTCAATCGCGTCTGTGGCCCTGTTTATGGTTTCCTGCGGCATAACATAATGGGACGCCGGGGCGACCGAGACAAACGAAAGTTCTGCGCGGATCTCTCCGGTCAGCAGATCCACTTCTGTAATCCGGTCAATCTCATCTCCGAAAAACTCCACCCGAACAGCCCGGTCGCTCTGATCCGCGGGAACAATTTCCAGTACGTCTCCGTGGACGCGGAAGGTGCCCCGGTGAAAATCCATCTCATTTCTCTCATACTGAATATTGATCAGATCCCGGACGACCTCGTCCCGGTCCTTCTGCATTCCCGGACGCAGGGCGATAATCATTTTTTCATAGTCCCTGGGACTTCCCAGGCCGTAGATGCAGGAGACAGAGGAAACCACGATAACATCCCTGCGCTCGATCAGTGATGAGGTTGCGGAAAGACGGAGCTTGTCGATCTCCTCGTTTCTGGAAGAATCCTTGGCGATGTACGTGTCTGAGGAGGGTACATAGGCCTCCGGCTGGTAATAATCGTAATAGCTGACGAAGTATTCCACGGCATTATCCGGAAAAAACTCCTTGAATTCACTGTAAAGCTGTGCCGCAAGCGTCTTATTGTGCGCAATGACCAGCGTTGGCCGGTTCAGCTGCGCAATTACATTTGCCATGGTAAAAGTTTTTCCGGAACCGGTCACTCCCAGCAGCGTCTCGCATTGGTTTCCCTGCCGGAACCCGTCTACCAGCTTCAGGATGGCCTGCGGCTGATCCCCCGTAGGCTGATATTCGGAATGCAGTTCAAAATGATCCATCACGCATCTCCTGTTTTTTCCTGACTCCCTGATGAACTTTCATCTCCGATCCGGCTCTGTACGGTACCCAGGGCCTTTTCAAACGGTTCATCGGTATCTGTGTTTTTCTGGTTTTCCACAACAAGGTCCGGTGTGATTCCAACCCCGTTAATATCCCGGTGCTTCGGGGTAAAATAATGAGTCGTGGTCAGCTTTACGACGCTTCCGTCCGACAGGGTGTAGGATTTCTGCTCGATCCCCTTCCCGTATGTCTGGGTTCCGATCGCCGTACCAACCCCGTAATCCTGCACGGCTCCGGTAAAAATCTCGGACGCGCTGGCAGTATTTTCATTTACGAGAACAGCCAGCGGTATCTGTATCGGCGATTTTCCGCTGCAGTCCCGTGTCTGCTCGGAGCCGTCTTTGTCCTTTTCATAGACGATCACTCCCTTCGGCAGAATCTGCTCCAATACATCACAACAGCCGGAAACCTGTCCGCCGGGATTGTCCCGAAGATCCAGAATGAGTGCCTTCATTCCCTTCTCCTGCAAACCGTCATATATTTCCTTAAACTGATCCGATGTGGTTCCGTTAAATTTGGATATCTGAATATATCCGACCCTGCTGTCCTCTTTCAGCATTCCTCCGGCAACGGAGTAGATCTCAATATCACTCTTTTCCATGGAAACCGTCTGCTCTCCTTCTGTACCTTCCCTGGTAAAGCGGACGGTCACCTTATCATCCTCTGCGTCCTGGACCAGCGCCACGGCTTCCGAGACGGAGTACCCGTCCAAATCCTGTCCGTTGATCGCGGTCAGGACGTCATTTTCCTGAAGTCCGGCCTGTGCCGCCGGGGAATCCGCCTGCACATAGACAACGTAGAGACTGCCGTCCTCCTTCTGCGCCAGCGATATTCCGATTCCCCGTGTGTACCCCTTGTTGGCCAGTCGGATCTCGCTGTACTCCTCCTCCGGGTAATAGGCGGAATATTTATCCCCCAGGCCGCTGACCAGACCACTCATCATATTTTCCGTGAGATCGGAATTGCTGATGTCCCCGTAATAGTGTTCCTGGATGATCCGGACCATTTCGTTGATTTTTTTCATCGTTCCCAGGCTGCCGGGTTTTTCCGGAGATACCGACACCGGAAAAAGCAGCCAGATACCGGCCGCTGCGGACATCCCCGCAGCAGCTGCCAGAATTCCGGCCAGAAAGGATTTCCAGTGAAGTCTTCCCCTCCGCCTCCTTCCTTTTTCCTCCTGCTTCGCCTCTGTTTTCTCCGAACCGGTCACTTCCTGCGGGCAGCTTTCTCCCGCATCCGCACCCTGCTCCTGGAATTTTATGTCGTTTTCCTGCTGTGCCCCACTGCTGCCGCTCATGCCAGATGCCTCCTGCCAAAAATACCCTGCTCCTTCCGGAAAGAAGAAACAGGGTTTTCCCTTATCGTTTTCTGTTTGATTGAGTATTTTCCCGGCTCATACCTTCAGATGTTTCCGGATCGTTGCGGCGGAGGCAATCAGTCCGATTCCCATTCCCAGTATCAGTCCGATCGGAAGCAGGAGACGGTATACATGATTCACCGGCAGAAGTCCGTTCATCAGGTTCTGCAGAATGCTGAACCTGGAAAGAACATAGTTAACCGCAGAGTTATACAGGAAATAGATGATAACCAGCGGAATCGCCGCGCCGATCAGGCCGATCAACAGTCCCTCCAGAATAAACGGCATCCGCACAAACGAGTTGGTCGCACCGATCAGCTTCATAATCCCGATTTCCTCCTTCCGGACAGAAATACCGATACTGACGGTATTGCTGATCAGGAAGCCTGAAACCACCAGCAGAATAAGCATGATAATGACAGACAAAATCGCAATCAGACGGTTCATGACCGAAAGCGTCGTCTGCGCCTGCTGGGAACGGTTTACCTGACGGACACCCTGCAGCTGTTCAATATAGGAAACCAGCTCGTCCTGCTGCTCGATCTTATTCGGATAAACCGCGAAATGCGCGGAATTTGCCAGCGGGTTGTCATTATTGTTTTTCCATCCCTCGGCAGCTGCCTCGTTGCCCTCAAAATACTTATCCGCGAAATAATCCCACGCGTCATCCGCGGAGATGTAGCGCATCTCGGAGACGAGATCTGTCCGCGCGCTGATCGAAGAGCCGATTTTATCTATCGACGCCTGATCCAGACCCTCATCAAAAAATACGGTAATGCCAACGTTTGTTTCTACGTTCCGCAGAACGTACGAAAAATTCAGGACAATAGAGAAAAACAGACCGAAAATAAAAATACATGCCGCCATCGTCGCAACCGAGGCAAGAGAAAACATCTTGTTTCGTCCGATATTCTTAAATCCCTGGGCGGTATTGTAGCCTATACTTCTAATCTTCAATATAACCACCCTCTTTTTCGTCGCTTACAATGACGCCTTTCCGCAGCCGGATGACACGTTTCTTCATCATGTTGACAATCTCGCGGTTGTGTGTAACAACCAGGACGGTTGTGCCGCGCATGTTTATCTCCTCCAGGAGACGCATAATCTCCTCAGAATTTCTGGGATCCAGATTACCTGTCGGCTCGTCCGCAAGAAGGATGTTCGGCCGGTTGACCAGCGCTCTGGCCAGAGCGACACGCTGCTGCTCTCCTCCGGAGAGTTCTCTCGGATAAGAGCGGTATTTATCTGCAAGACCGACCAGTGTCAGTACTTCCGGAACACGTTTCTTGATCACCCGATTGGGTTTCTCAATAACACGCTGCGCAAAAGCCACATTTTCGTAGACGTTTCTGTCCTTCAGAAGACGGAAATCCTGGAACACGACACCTATTCCGCGGCGGTACTTTGCAATGCTGTTTCCATGCAGCCGGTTCAGTTCCTTTCCGTTCACATAAATGCTCCCGGAAGTAGGATTCAGCTCCTTCAGAAGAAGCTCTACCATTGTTGTCTTCCCGGAACCGCTGTTGCCGACAACGAAAACGAATTCCCCCTTTTCAATGTTCAGCGATACATGATCGATGGCAGGCTGTGTACCCTTCTCGTACACCATCACCACATCATCAAGTGTAATCATTCTACTCCTCCCGTAAAATTTCCACGCTGGTTCCCCTTAATAATCCAGTGTTTCCATATACTTCATATATTTTACCACCATCAGCGCGATCTTAAAGGTAATGGCATCTTCAAAGACCCGGAGATCCAGACCGGTGCTCTTCTGCAGCTTATCCAGACGGTAAACCAGCGTATTGCGGTGAATATACAGCTGCCTGGATGTTTCCGAGACGTTCAGGTTGTTCTCGAAGAACTTGTTGATGGTCGTAAGCGTCTCTTCGTCGAAATCATCCGGCGACTTGTTTGCAAAAATTTCCTTTAGAAACATTTTGCACAGCGGAATAGGAAGCTGATAAATCAGCCGCCCGATTCCGAGCTTACTGTAGGCAATGACATCTCTCTCTTCAAAGAAAATCTTCCCCACATCTAGTGCCATGCGCGCCTCTTTGTAGGAACGGGAAACCTCTTTCAATTCCTTTACAATCGTGCCGTAGGCGATATGGGTCTTATTTTCCGGATTTCTGCCGAGCACATCCAGAACGGACTCCGCGATCCTGTCTACCTGCCTGGCGTCATCGCCGGGAGCTATCTCCTTGACAATGATGATGTTTTTCTCATCAATGGCAGTGACAAAATCTCCGCTCTTGCTGCTGAACATCCCCTTCACATTGTCCAGCGCGCCCTGATCGGTATCCGGCGGCGTCTCTAGAATAAGAACGACTCTCCGGGCATCCACAGGTATATGAAGCTTCTTTGCCCGGTTGTAAATATCCACCAGAAGAAGATTGTCCAGAAGCAGATTCTTGATAAAGTTGTCCTTATCAAACCGTTCCTTATAGGCTGTCAGGAGACCCTGAAGCTGAAAGGTGGCCATTTTTCCGGCCAGCAGGCTTTCATCCCCGTCTCCGCACGCCAGCAGAATGTATTCCAGCTGGTGCTCGTCATATACCTTAAAGAACTGGATGTTCCGAATCGTCTGGGAATCTGCCGGAGACTGCGCAAAATTAAGAATTTCCGCTTTTCCTGTCTCCAGACCGTCCGATGTGGACACCAGCAGCTTTCCTTCCATATCATAAATGCCGAAGTCCATCTTGGTGATGTTCTTGAAACCATCCAGAGTGTTCTGCAGGATCTGATTCGAAATCATAGTCAAACCTTCTTTCATTTTAAGCTACATCTCTGCACAGATTCTATTGCCTTTTTATACAGATATTCGTGCAGTCCTTCTATATTTTAATCGAAACTGCACAAAAATGAAAGGACTTTTTTTGCAATTTTATGAAAGAATGCCGCATCCAGCATAAAAGAGAAAACCCTGCGCATTAGATGCGGCATCCCTCCGGATGAATAAACACAGCGCTGCCGGGGCTTTGTAAAGAGCCCGGCAGCGCTGTAACTTCTGCCTGTCATATGTCCCCGCAGACGGGGCCTGCATTTTTATACCTCAAACATCAGATCACCGTAAGAAGGCATCGGCCATGCATTCTTATCGACAATCTTCTCCAGCTCGTCGCAGGGTTTCCGAAGCGCGGCCATGGCAGGTGCAATCGTGTCGTGGTAATAGTTTGCCTGCTCCCTGCCCTCTTCCATGGACTCTGCCTTTTCATCCAGGACAGTAAGATTCTTCAGCGCGTCTTCCGCCTCCCTTAGCAGGACGCTTGTTTTCTGAAGAAGCTCTGTCTGTACGGAAACTTCTTCCACTCCTGCCTGCTTTACCGCAATGACAGAATCCGCGAGCGTCTTTGTGTATTCGATGACCGCCGGGATAATCTGCTTGCTGGCGATATTGATCATCGACTTCGCCTCGATGTTGATCGTCTTGGCGTAATTTTCGTATTTTACCTCTACTCTGGATTCCAGCTCTGTCCTGGAGAAAATGTGGAACCGCTCAAACATGGAAACATTTTTCTCGCTGACAAGCTCCGGAATTGCCTCCACCATGGATTTCAGGTTCGGAAGGCCACGTCTTGCAGCCTCTTCCACCCAGGCATCAGAATAACCGTTTCCATTGAAAATAATTCTCTGGTGCTCACTGAAGTTCTTCTTGATCAGGTCATGAACTGCCTCGTCAAAGCTGTCTGCTTTTTCCAGAACATCGCAGGCATCCGCAAATGCCTCTGCAGTGATGGCATTCAGAACCGTGTTCGGCTCCGCAATCGAATCCCTGGAGCCTACCATACGGAACTCAAA
>OCTW011579288.1_pt1 | contig 28985 bp, 23 predicted proteins | sample 1539671 | NCBI WGS metagenome assembly OCTW01 (sample SAMN02144230, study PRJEB22623) | gut metagenome | biome: sheep rumen | host: Ovis aries | place: New Zealand | reverse complement strand
TATGTCTTTACCACCTACTTCAGCGCAGAAGGTGGCTTTGCTCAGACTTTAGGTATTTTCACTCTTACCATCATGATGTTTATCACACTTGGTGGTATCGTTCTTAGTTTCTTAAAGCCCAATATTTCCAAGATTTATAACTGTGTCATCTTAGCTTTAGGCTTATGGGTTGTTGTCTTCTTCTCCAGCATTTTCAGCCATGCTCACAGTTATTCTGTCTCCAGCAACTACGCCATCATGTTCTTCATCTTTGGTGCTGTCTTTGCTGATTTAGCCTTACCATTCTATCTCTTGCAGAAGAAGGTCGGCTTAAGAAGCGTCTTCCATTCTCTTTTAGCTATCTCCGCCGTCTTTGAAGCCTTAGCCATTCTACTTTATGGCATGGTCACTTTAGGATAACTATACTAAGCCAGGCTATTGTAGTCTGGCTTTTTCTATGTCCTAAAAATCAAGTTTTATACGTTTATAAATAAATATAATTTATTTACTAGATTTACTTTGCTATAATTTTTAATGAGCGAAAAATCGCTAACGAGGTACATCATGGAAGAAAACAAAGAACTGAATGAAGAATTAAACACCCCTGCTACTGATGAAGGTGTCGAAAATAATAACATTGATTCAACTATGCCAGCGGCTGTCGCTGCTGAAATGGTTCAGGAAGAAGAAAAACCAGCCGAAGAAGAAATCACCGCTGTCACCGCTGACCTAAGTGAAGAACCAAAGAAAGCCGATGATGTCACCGGTATCTACAATGGCTCTGCTCAGCATTTAGACAACACCTATTTCAATCCAATCCGCTATATTCACGATGGCACCATTTCCATCGATGATGATATGGAAAAGAATCGTGCCACTTTCAACGCGAAACTCAGCAAGTCTAAAGTCATCGACATCGTTTCCATCATCATGATGGTCCTAGCTTTTGCTGGTGTCATCATCGTCACTTCTATCAATCGTGAAAATGCCGAGATGGCTTGGTTAACCTGGGTCATCTTAAGTATCGCTTTAGCTATCATCGTTTTTTCCTTTGTCTTAACCACCATCTACAACAAGAAGAATGCCAAGTTCACTCAGGACTATCTCAACGACTATGAAGATATGCTCAATGGTTATGTCATCTCTGACTTGAACATCAACAATCCAACCTTATGCGTTCAGGCCAAGGTCGATGATCAGGATATCATCCAGGCTCACTACTTCCGCACCATCAACAGAATCGAATCCAGAGCTGTCGTCGAAGGTCAGCGCAATGGCTATCACTTTTCTTTAGCTGAAGTGGCTGTCGTCATCCCAACTATCTCCATTGCCACAGCAAACAAGAAACCAGAAGATCTTGTCAACCTCGATGGTTCTAGATATATTCCTGAAAACATTCCAAATACCTCTACCGGCACTGAGGAAATCGCTTCTCAGGATATGACCATGGTCGATCTTGACTTAGCCGATGAAAAGCAGGCTAAGAAGAGAGAAAGAGACTTAAAGGCTGCTAATGCCAATAAGCAGACTGAAACCGCCACGGGTTTATTCGGTAAGATCTATTCCTATGGCTTTGCCGTCAGCAGCGAAGAAGCCTTCATCCTCGCCTTCATGGGCAATCCGGATAACACTGTCTTACCAGACTACTTGACTGGTTTTAAAGCCGTCAAGGTTCCATCCTTGAGAAACAACATTGTCGTCTATGCCGTCAATCCTGTTTCTGTTTCCAAGTTCTTTGATGAAGAAGGTTGCTCTCTTATCAACGATATTGCTCCAAATACCGTTGTCCAGTCCGCCTTCATCTCCATCAACTCCTATGGTTCCAAGGTGGGTATGACCCTCTCTGATGACATCATGCAGCTTCCTATCAAGCAGTTGGCTCACTTAGGAAGCTTCGATCTTTACAAAGACTGCACCGATAAGGCCTTTGCCTTTATCGATTATGTCGCAAGCAAAGCTGGCAAATAAAAATGAAAATTACTCAATACGTTACAAGTTCACCTGAAGAGACCAAACAGATTGCCGCTGACCTTGCTTCTACCTTCCATGGTGGTGAGGTCATCAAAGCAATCGGTGAAATGGGTTGTGGCAAGACCGCCTTTTGTCAAGGTATTGGCAAAGCCATCGGTGTCAAAGGCATCATCAACTCCCCAACCTTCAACCTGATCAAGGTCTATCAGGGTGAAAAGTTCACTCTCTATCATGTCGATTGCTATCGCTTAGAGGGTGTCGATGAAGAAAGAAAAGATCTCGCTCTTGACGAAGTCATGGGCGATAAGAAAATCATCACCTATATTGAATGGCCTAATTACGGCAGTGAAGACATCATCAATTATCATCCTGTCATCACCGTCAGATTGAGTTATTTAGATGACGAACAAAGAAAGATTGTGATTGAAGATGAAAGATTCTAAAGAAATTTCCTTATATCTCGATACTGCCACCAAAGCCTTGGCTGTGGCCATGAAATGCGCTGATAAAGTCAAGAGTTATGATCTTGGCAATCCTAAATGCGCTTTAGAAAGAACCCACTTAGGTATCAAGCTTTTATGTGAGGATCTTGCTTGCTCCATGGTGGATATCGACAAGTATTATTGCCTTCTTGGTCCAGGTAGCAATACCGGTATCCGTCTTGGCTTAACCATTCCAAGAACCATCTATGCCTTAAATCCCAACATCAAGTTATTTGGTATCCCTACGATGGAACTTCTCACCATGGTTGCCCCTGTAGCTGCCTTAAGTGATCGAAACGGCAATATCTTCCTTGCTCATAAGGATGAAAAGGGTGTTACCACCTATCAGAGAATCGATAAGAAAGATATCCCGTCCTTAAAGAAGGAAGAGGCCATTGTCGTCGAAGAAAAAGATACCTTGGCCAATGAAGAATTAGACTCTCAGAATCTGATCAAGGTTTCTGTCATCGACCTGATGATGAAATATGAATCCGCCTTTAAAGACTTCTCTAGCAATGAAGAGAATTACCTTCCGGAGTACGTTTTAAAAATATGATAGTCAAAGAAGCAGAAGAACAGGATATCCTCTCCTTACTTGAAATCGGTAAGAGAATTCACGATTTCAAACCGGAGAACGAACTTCCTTTTTATAGCGAAAGCTTAGGCTTTGAACTTTACGTCCTTGCCAAAGACGATGAAACCAACATCGGTTTTGTCTGTGTCAGATTTGATGACGACACTCAAGCCGAGATCGACTATATCGCCATTGATAAAAAAGAAGAAGGTAAAGGCTATGCCACCATGCTTCTAAAAGAAGTCATGGAAGAATTGAAACGTAACGGAATCAAGAAAATCTATCTGGAAGTCCGTTCCAGAAATCAAAGAGCCATCTCCCTTTATGAGAGAAGCGGCTTTGTTCAATACCGTGTCAGAAAGCATTACTACAACGATGATGATGCCCTCTGCTATGTCAAGGAGGCATGAAATGAAAGATGAAGTTATTCTCGCAATCGAATCGTCTTGTGATGAGACCGCCATTGCGATATTAAAAAACGGAAAAGAACTCTTAGTCAATTCCGTCAATACTCAGATTGAAGACCACAAGCGCTTTGGCGGTGTCTACCCCGAACTTGCTTCTCGTCTTCACTTACAGAACATCACCAAAGTCTTAGCCTATGCCTTATCCTTAAAAGACTTTGACTATAAGACAATCACCCATGTGGCTGTCACTGGTGGTCCTGGTCTTCCCGGCGCCTTACAGATCGGTGCCATGGCTGCCAAGACCCTTGCCACTTATCTGAATGTACCTTTAGTCTCGGTTCATCATTTGGCTGGTCACATCTACGCCAATGAATATGTCACCGACTTCAAGTACCCATTGATCGCTTTGATTGCCAGTGGTGGCAATAGTGAAATCGTCTATCTTCCTTCCCCGATGAAATTTGAAATCATCGGTGAAACCGAAGATGATGCCATCGGTGAAGCCTTTGATAAGGTCGCCAGAGAACTTGGCCTTCCTTATCCAGGCGGTGTCAACCTCGATAAGATTTCTAGAGAAGAAGGAATCAAGACCTTCCCACTTCCTAAGCCAAAGATCTCTGGTTACAATCTGTCCTATTCTGGTTTAAAATCCCATCTCATCCGTATGATTCAGAAAGAAGCACGCGATGAAGAAGGTAAGATTCCACTTGATGTCATCAAATCATATGCCAGAAGCACGGAAGAGCACTTCGTCAACCAGATGTTAGATAAATTGCATCAGGCTGCAGTGGACTATCATGTAAGACAGGTTGTTGTCGGCGGAGGTGTCTCTGCTAATTCCTACCTGAGAAGTCACGTTAGCGAAGTCTTCAAGAATGACGATATCGAAGTGATGCTTCCACCATTATGGTGCACAACAGATAACGCAGCCATGATTGCCAAAGCTGCCCATCATATGATTGAATTAGGTCATCTTGCTCCACTTAGCATGACAACCAAACCAAACCGCAATTTAGAAGATGAATAAGGAGAAAATCAACTATGGATTTACAAGAAAAATATACAATCAGCGATTTATTCAAGAAAGTCGAAGATAAGACCATCAACGAATTAGAAGGTGTTGAAATGACCTTCGGCGGCTTTGTCCGTTTCAACCGTTTCGGTGGCAATGTCGGCTTTGTTGCTTTAAATGATGGCTCTTGCTTTGACAATCTTCAGGTTGTCTATGACAACACTTTTGCTGATGCAATCAAGGCCCGTCTTGGCGCTTCCTTACTTGCCAAGGGTAAACTTCACATCACTCCAGAAGCCAAGCAGCCATTCGAACTCCAGGCTGAAAGTGTCGAACTTGTCGGCGATGTTGACGAATCCTATCCACTTCAGAAGAAGAAGATGTCCTTTGAATATCTTCGTGACCTTCCCCAGTGGAGAATGAAGACCAACACCTTCAACGCCGTCAATAGAATTCGTTCCACCTTGGCTTATTACATTCATGAATATTTCCACAAGAATGGTTATTACTGGATTCACACTCCAATCTTAACTGCCAACGACTGTGAAGGCGAAGGTCAGACCTTTGATGTCTATGCCGATGTCAAACATCCAACCGAATACTTCAACAAGGACAACGTCCACCTCACCGTCTCTGGTCAGTTACATGTCGAACCATTCGCTCTGACCTATGGTAAGGTCTACACCTTTGGTCCAACCTTCCGTGCTGAAAAATCCAACACCGTCAGACACGCTGCCGAATTCTGGATGATTGAACCAGAAATCGCCTGGGCTCATTTAGCTGATCTTTGCAACATCGAAGAAGACTTCCTCAAATATGTCGTCAAGAACACCATCAAGGATTGTCCACAGGATATGGCCTTCTTTGAAAAGTGGGTCGACAAGGATATCATGACTCGTTTAAATGAATTCATCGAAAAGCCATTTGCCAGAGTCAAATACGAAGATGCCATCAAGATTCTTCAGGATGCCGTCAAGAACGGACATAAGTTTGAAGTCTCTGACATCAACTTCGGTTTAGACTTAGGCAGTGAACATGAAAGATACTTGACTGAGGTTCACTTCAAGGGCCCGATCTTCTTGACCGATTATCCAAAGGAAATCAAAGCCTTCTACATGAAGCAGAACGATGATGGCAGAACCGTTGGTGCTACCGACCTTCTTGTTCCATTCATCGGTGAATTATGCGGTGGTTCTGAAAGAGAAGCCGACTACAACAAGCTTCTCAACCGTATGAAGGAACTTGGTATGAACATTCCTGCCTATGAATGGTATCTCGATTTGAGAAAGAACGGTTCTATGCCACATTCCGGTTTCGGTTTAGGTTTTGAAAGACTTGTCATGTTAGTTACTGGTATGACCAACATCCGTGACGTCTTACCTTACCCACGTTGTTATAAAGATATGGAATTCTAATACATGTTTGGAAAAAAGAAGAAAAAGAAACAAGACATCGCCAAGAGCAGAAAGCACGTCGAGGAAGAATACGAACCTGAAGAGGAAGAATATTCTCCATCTGTAAGACGTCCTTCCAAAGGAGCCATCTTTGCCAGAATCATCACTGGCAGCCTTGTCCTTGCTAGTTTTGTCATGCTTTGCTATTCCCTCTTTTTACTGATACATGATTCCACTGTTACTGAGACAAGTCCTGATAGCTATATCACGCTTCATGGCAAAAACGTCGCTGACAGCAAAAAAATCCTTGGTGAATTTGGTACTGCCAAGCAAAACAAAGCTGCGGATATTGCGGTTGTAGGAACAAAGCTCTTCCTTTCTGAAAACAAACTGACGCCATCCTTACTATCTAGCAGTCACACACAAGATATTGTCGGAGAAGGAAACAGCAATTTCTATCTCTACAATCTGACTCAAAGCATTTCTAAATTCTCTTCCGGTCAGACAGATATCAGCAATAACATCTTCTATCTTGAACTAAACAATCTTGGTGTTGGCGATTATCTCATCTATTCTGATACCAACAATTCTGTCAGCAAGAAAGACTTAAATCCTTATTCCTTAGCTAGTGGTGAAACCATCAACTATACCATCTATACCCTTCCCGATCCTCAGACGAGAGAAAGAAGACGTATCACCATCAAGAACAACCAGGTATCACCATTCCTTCTCATCAATGTTCAGACTGCCGGTTCCACTCTTCCTGAATCAAGATATGATGCTGTCATCTATAACGCTAGATATCAGGAAACAGAAAATCAGAACTTCGTCTACAGCGCTAGCATCTCTGAAGAGAAACAAAACACGCTGAAATCCTTAATCGACACCTCGATTGATTCCTCTCTTTACAAGGTCAAATTTGTCTATGACTTAAAAGAAGCTAGCACGACAAACGCACCTTTGTCCTTTGCGGTTGGTTCTACTTCTAAAGATATCACTTCCTTATTTACCATCAACAGCAATATGACAGGAATGACAAGCAATGTCTTAACTAGCACTTCTCTAGCTGGCTATGATGCCAATCCAGAAGTCAGAGAAATGGTCGGTTATCTAGACAGAGGCGGTCAATACTATCTTGATGTGATTGGTAATGACATCTCGTCTACAACCTTCACCCGTGTTGGCAAGGAAAGTTTCCTCTTATCTGAATCCGGTTCGCTATTTGAAAAAATCAATACACTATTAGAGCTAAATAAAGGAGATAAAGAAGAATAATTATGGAACGCAAAAACATTTTAGTCACTGGTGGTATGGGCTATATCGGCTCTCATACCGTCATCAAGCTCGTCGAATATGGCTACAATCCTATCATCATTGATAATCTTAGCAATTCCAGTGAAAAGGTCTTACCAAGATTAGAAAAGATCACTGGTGCTAAGATTACCTTCTATAAAGGTGATGTCTGCAATAGAGAAGATGTCGATAAGGTCTTAAGTGAAAACAAGATCGACGCCGTCATTCACTTTGCGGGTTTTAAAGCCGTTGGTGAATCCGTTCAGAAACCAGTCGAATACTATCGCAACAACCTTGATTCCACCCTTACCTTATTAGAAGAAATGCCAAAGTATGGTGTCAGAAACATCATCTTCTCTTCTTCCGCTACCGTTTATGGTACCCCAACCCATGTTCCGCTTGTAGAAAGTGATCCTATCGGTCAGGCTACCAATCCTTATGGTCAGACCAAGATCATCCAGGAAGGCATCTTCCAGGATTATTGCCACGTCCATCCAGAATTCAATGTCGCCTTATTGAGATATTTCAATCCTATCGGTGCTCATCCATCCGGTTTGATCGGTGAAGCACCAAACGGCATTCCAAATAACCTCATGCCATATATCACCCAGGTCGCTGTTGGCAAACGTGAACGTCTTTCTATCTTTGGTGATGATTACAACACTCCTGATGGAACCTGTATCCGCGACTATATCCACGTTGTCGATTTAGCCGAAGGTCATGTTCTCACCTTAAAGAAGTTGTTTGAGAATCCAGGTCTTGTCATCTATAACTTAGGTACTGGTAAAGGTACTTCCGTCTTGGAACTTGTCCACGCCTATGAAAAGGCAACCGGTGTCAAGATTCCTTATGTCATCGCGGAAAGAAGAGCAGGCGACGTGGAAGCAAACTATGCTGCTACTGACAAAGCCGAAAGAGAAATTGGTTTTAAAGCCAAATTCAATATTGAGGACTCCTGCCGTGACTCCAATCACTGGCAACAGATGAATCCAAACGGCTACGAAGACTAATAATCATGAAATCCCTGATGAAAATCGGGGATTTTTTCATACTAAAATGTAACTGCATTTTAACATAAGTAGTTTTCTCATTACGATTTATTTTATCGAAACATTTTATATCCCCAACCCATTACTTCATGAAAAGTTTTTTCTATGGTTATGAAAATATGAAAATTTTTTATTTTCTTTTTCTTCCTTTTGATATAGAATTTTTACAGTTGATTTTCATCCAAAAATTCATAAGGCAAACTAAAGGAGGCCTAATATGTCCCACGAATTCGACATTCCGTCCAATTTCGGTGTTGATGTGTTTGATGATGAAGAGATGAGAAGCCATCTTCCTCAGAAGGTCTATGAAAGCTTGATGACCACCATCGAGGAAGGTAAGGAATTAGATGCTAATCTTGCTGACGCCGTCGCTCATGGTATGAAAGAATGGGCTATTTCCAAGGGTGCTACTCATTACACCCATTGGTTCCAACCATTAACCAATGTCACTGCTGAAAAGCATGACGCTTTCATCACTGCCCCAGATAAGAAGGGCAAAGTGATCATGTCCTTCAGCGGTAAGGAATTGATCAAAGGTGAAGCCGATGGTTCCTCTTTCCCTTCCGGTGGTATCAGAGCCACTTTCGAAGCCAGAGGTTACACTGCCTGGGATTGTACTTCCCCAGCTTTCGTTATCCATGATGATGGTTCCACTGTTTTATATATTCCAACTGCTTTCTGCGCCTACACCGGCGAAGCCTTGGATACCAAGACTCCATTATTAAGATCCATGGACTATGTTTCCGAACAGGCTCTTAGAGTCTTGAGAATCTTTGGTGACAACGAAACCAAGAAAGTCATTCCAAATGCTGGTCCAGAACAGGAATATTTCTTAATTGATACCGAACATTACGCAAAACGTAAAGACTTGATCTACACTGGTCGTACCCTCTTTGGTGCTCCTGCTGCCAAGGGTCAGGAATTAGACGACCACTACTATGGTCCAATCAGAGAAAAGATTTCTTCCTTCATGGCTGATGTCAATGAAGCCTTATGGAAGCTTGGTGTTGCTGCCAAGACCGAACATAACGAAGTCGCTCCTTCTCAGCACGAACTTGCCGTCATCTATGGCTCTGCCAACGTCGCCGCTGACCAGAACGCCTTAGTCATGATGGTCTTGAAGAAAGTCGCCAAGAAACATGGCTTCATCTGCTTACTTGCTGAAAAGCCATTCGCTGGTGTCAACGGTTCTGGTAAGCATGACAACTGGTCCTTATCCACCGATAAGGGTGTCAACTTGCTTAAGCCTGGAAACAACCCACACGAAAACACTCAGTTCTTAGTCTTCTTAGCTGCTGTCGTTAAGGCAGTTGATGAATATGCTGGCTTACTTAGAAGCTCTGTTGCTTCTTACACCAACGATTATCGTTTAGGTGCCAATGAAGCCCCACCGGCCATCGTTTCCATGTTCTTAGGTGATGAACTCAACTCCGTCGTGGAAAGAATTGTCCACGCCGATGTCAAAGCCAAGAACAAGGCCAACACCCTCTTACAGACCGGTGCCAAGACTCTTCCTGTCTTACCAAAGGATTCCACCGATAGAAACAGAACTTCTTCCTTTGCCTTCACTGGTAACAGATTCGAGTTCCGTATGGTCGGTTCTGCTCAGAACGTCGCTGATGCCAACATCGTCTTAGATACCATCATCGGTTATACTCTCAAGGACTTTGCCGATACGGTGGAAAGAAGCGAAGATGCTACCAAGGCCATCGATGACTGGATCAGAGAAACCTTAAAGGCTCATGAAAGAGTTATCTTCAATGGTGATGGTTATTCTGAAGCCTGGGTCAAGGAAGCCGAAAAGAGAGGTTTGTTGAACCTCAAGACCACTGTCGAAGCAACCGATGTCTTAAGTGAAGACAAGAACGTTGCTGTCTTCTTGGAATCCGGTGTCATGACCAAGTCTGAAATCATGTCCAGACAGGCCATCAAATACACCAACTATGCTTCTCTTGTCTCTATCGATGCCAAGACCATGTCCCATATGGTTCATAAGCTCTACTTACCAGCCTGCAATGCTTACCTCGCTAGCTTAGCCAAGGAAATCAAGCTCTGCGCTGAAGCGGGTATCAAGGCTCCAAATTCTACGATCGATTTGGCTAACAGAATCTCTAGCCTCATTGATCAGACGGAATGCTTGGTCGTGAAGATGGATGATGCCATCAAGAACGACACCTTCTCCGGCAAGGAAAAAGCTGTCTATGCCAGAGATACCTATCTTCCACTCATTCTTGCTTTGAGAAAACCAGTGGACGAATTGGAAGGCTTAGTTGCCAAGAGTTATTGGCCAGTTCCTTCCTATGGTGACCTTCTCTACCATATTGACTAGTTAATCAATACACTTCTAATAACACAAGATGCCACGGAAATTCCGTGGCATTTTGTCTTTATATTTCCTTGATCAGAAACGCCATATAATAAGGTAAGGTCAGAATGTTATTTTCAAAACCGATATTGTAATCACCTAACTTGATTAGAGAATCGACATGATAAATATCTTGATTTTTCAATATTGTTTTGGCTGCTTTTGTATCTCCGGTCTTATCTTTTACTTCAACTAAAGTCGGCTTAGATTGATATCGAATGACATAATCGACTTCCAACCCACTATCTTTATGATAATAATACAGTTTTCTTCCATTCTTTAAGAAGGCATCAGCAATGGCGTTTTCATAGATAACCCCTTTATACTGAAACAATCGATGGTTCAAAATATCTGCAGCTGTACCATCTTCCAGCATGGCGACAAAAAGTCCGGTGTCAAACATATATAATTTAAAGACATCTTCCTCTTTGTTTCCCTCTAAAGGTAATTGAGGCATTCTTAGATTAAAGCAATAATCCACCAGTCCATAATCGACTAACCATTGAACAGAGGATGAATATTCTCGTGCTCTAGCACTTTTTTTGATTGCAGAATATTGAAATTTACTATTTTCCTTTGCTAATTGTGCGGGGATACAATTAAAAACCGCTTCAATTTTGGATAACAAGGATTGATTGATCATCTCATTTTCGTCATCATTCAGATGCTTTCCAAAATCATCTTTATACCCTTGAAGCAAATCGCGTTGGTTTTCTAACACTTCATTCATATCACGGTTTTGAATAAATCGACTTACTACTGAAGGCATGCCACCAACAACGAGATATTGACGATAATAGTCCATCATTTTCTTATGAATGACAGCAGGAACAGCCTTCTTTTCATCCAAATATAGTTTCAAAGAAGCAATGACGCTCTCATCAATTCCAATAGCCCACAGGAATTCTTCGAAATCCATCGGTCTCATCGTCAAAAAATGTTCATATCCAACTGGTACATCCTGTTTTAATTTTTTATTGTAATCTCTTAATCCTAAAAGTGAACCCGAGGCAATAACATCAAATCTTCCATCCGTTACAAATGTCTTCAACGAAGTTCTGGCACGTGAACATTCCTGAATTTCATCAAAGAAGATAATCGTTTTATGTGGAACAAAACGCGCACCAGGAATGGCAGCAGATAACAAAACGATGATGTTGTCGATGATCAAATCTCCATCAAAGATAGAACGAATTTCTTTTTGTTCCTTGAAATTGATGTAAACAACATGGTCATAATTCTCATGACAGAACTCATTGATAATATAAGTCTTACCAACCTGTCTCAATCCTTTGACGACAAGTGCCTTATCATGAGGGGAGTTCTTCCACTTGATAAGTTCATCCATTATTTTTCTTCTCATCGTTGGCACCTCATACATTATCACGTTTTTCAAGGGAATTTTACCATGAGTTATCACGTTTTTTAAGGGAGTTTTGCTATGTACCATCACGTTTTTCAAGCCAATTCGCATTTTTCTCATCAAAAAAGGATGTTTCAAGTCTCCTAAAAGACGAAAAACATCCTTGGTTTCAACTTTAGAATAATGTCATCTGTTCGTCTTCCGGAAGATCGCCAAGAGCGTTAAGTTCACGTAAGACCTCAATCAATTTATCACCGACACGACCTCTTTCCTTAAGGTCCTGAATCGAAGTGAATGGATGCTGATTTCTGGCTGCAACAATCTGTTCAGCAACCGAAGCACCAAGGTTGTTGACACAAGTCAGAGATGGAATAACCTGGTTGGCAGCTCTATCGATAGTAAATCTTGTTGCTTCCGAACGATTGACATCAAGAGGAGCAAAAGACATACCTCTATCATACATCTCGATGGTCGATTCATAAGCGTTGATTGTCGCTAGTTCCGTATTGGAGACAGTCTCACGATGCATTTGTCTAGACAAGATATCATCTCTTTTCTTCATGCAAGGATTGATACCCTTCATCATGGTTTTGATATCATATGCGTCACAACGTAAGGTGAAGTAAGTCGCATAATAGGCAAGCGGTTCATGAACCTTGAACCATGCGCAACGAATACAGTTAGAGACGTAAGCGACTGCATGTCCTTTCGGGAACATATAGGCAATCTTATGGCAGGATTCAATATACCATTCTGGAACATTGTGTTCCTTTAAGATGGTATTGAATTTTTCTTTCTTTTCATCATTACCTGGTTTACCAAACATACCCTTACGAGTGAATTCCATAATCTGGAAGGCGTCACCATTTTCAACACCATATTTGTCATGTAAGACAGTCATGATGTCGTCACGACAAGCAATAACATCACCCAAGGTCAAACCTTGTTTGGTAATCAAGTCTTCGGCGTTACCAGCAAAGACGTTTGTACCATGGGATAAACCAGAGATTCGAACCAAGTCAGAGAAAGAACGAGGTTTGGTTTCAATCAGAACTCTTCGACCGTTTTCCGTACCAAATTCCGGAAGACCTAAGGCACCAGTTTGCTGATTCAAGACATTGTTCTTAAGATGCAAGGCTTCGGTAGACCAGAACAAGGAATGCGCCTCAGGATCAGAAATCGGGACCTTCTCCTTCATATCCATGAAGCTGAAGCCGCATAAGTCGCATTGCATCTTGACGGCAACAGGGTCAACATGGCCCAACATATCAAACTTCAAGACGTTATCATGAATGGCGTGGAAATCGTAGTGGGTTGTTTCCCATTTGGAGTTAGGATCATCAGCCGGGTATTGAACTGGCGTGAAGTCATAAGCATCCATACCCTTAGGAATAACAATGACACCACCTGGATGTTGACCAGTGGAACGTTTGACATCTACACATCCTGCAGCAAGGCGGTCAATCTCGGCATCTCTGATCTTGGAGTGATCAATCCCCAAAGATTCATAATAGCCAAGAACATAGCCACGAGCCTGTTTTTCCTGGGTAGTCTGAATCGTACCAGCCTTATAGCAGTGGTTTCCAGAAGCGTTGAGAACTTCCTGCATATGAAGATGGGCAGTAGACTGGAAGTCAGATGGGAAGTTAAGATCGATATCCGGAACCTTTTCGGCATGGAAGCCTAAGAAGGTAGCAAAAGGAATGTTTTGACCATCACCGATCATATCATGTCCACAGTCTGGACATTTCATCGGAGGTAAATCAAAGCCGGAGTCATATTTGGCGATATCGGCCCAGACTAATTTCTTACAGTGTGGACAACGCCAATGTGGTGGAAGAGGGTTGACCTCAGTAATACCAGACATGGTGGCAACTAAGGATGAACCAACAGAACCACGTGAACCGATAAGGTAACCTTTGGAATTAGACCAACGAACGATATCGGATGACAACCAATAAATAACACCATAACCATTGTCGATGATACCCTTGAGTTCGGTTTCAAGACGTTTGGCAATCACTTCTGGTAAAGGATCACCATATAATTCTTTTGCAGTCTGATAAGTCAATTGGGTAAGTTTGCTATCAGCACCTTCGATGAATGGTGGATATAATTTGTCTTTGGTCGGCTTGATATCATCAGCAATCATATCGGCAATCTTGTTGGTATTGTCGATGATGATTTCTTCTTCAAGGGAAACATCCTCTAAGAAAGAGAAGCACTTCATCATTTCATCGGTGGTACGGAAATGCTGGTCTGGATTAGGAAGTGGATTCTTATACCAAGCCTGTTTCTTTTCTTCATCAGCGGAATCATATGGAGCAAGATTCAGTGGATGTCTTGCACCCTGAAGACCCTTAGAGGAGATATAGACATCACGATAAATCTTATCCTCTGGATCAAGATAATGACAATCACCAGTAGCACAGACAATCTTACCGGCTTTCTTGGATGTCACAATCAAGTCTTTGATGATCTTTTTAACATCATCCATGCTGGAAAGAGTAGCCTTATGAATCTGGTAGATATAGTTTTCTGGTGGCTGAACTTCAATAAAGTCATAAGCTTGGATGACTTTGAGAAGTTTTTCTTCCCCTTTGGTTGTGGCAGTCTCCCAGACTTCACCATTCAGACAAGCCGAACCGACGATTAGGTTAGCGCGATTTGCCTCAAGCAGACTACGTGGGGTGATTGGAGTGCCATTTTTAGAAAGATACGTAGTGTTGGAAAGAGAGATAAGTTTATACAAATCCTTCAAACCATCCATGTTCTTGACATAGACAGTGACATGGAAAGGATGTAAGCCGAGCATCACTTCATCGCTGACGGGAAGCTTACCGAGATCTTCATGTTTCATATGAGGATCTTTTTCAAGAAGCTGAGATAACATCGCATCGAAAATCTGAGCCAGATGGGCAGCATCATAGTTTGCTCTATGAGCGCCGATGGCATCAAAATCAATTTCGAATTTTCTCGCCAACACTTCTTCTCTATAGGCACGCATGCCAGGATACATGTAACGTGCCAAAGGAAGTGTATCGATAACTGGATTCTGAATGGTTGGCATACCATTGTTCTTCAAGGCTTCGTTGATAAAATCAAAGTCGAAGGCTGCGTTATGCGCAACGATAATAGAATCACCAAAGAATTCCAGAATCTCGTTTAAGGCTTTCTTAATCGGTTTACCATGGTCGACATCTTCCTGGTTGATATGAGAAACCTCTTTGGTGAATTTGGATAACTGGTGACCATCCGGATTGATAAAGAAGTCAATCTCATCAAGAATCTGACCAGTGGCGGACATCTTGACCGCACCAAATTCAATCAAACGGTCATATCGACAAGAAAGACCTGTGGTTTCTGTATCGAAAACAACATAGGTCTCCTTACCAAGCTCACGATCACATGGATTATAAATATAGGTCAAGGATTCATCGACGACATATAATTCGGCACCATAGATTACCTTGATACCGGATTTCTTGGCAGCTTTCTGGGCTTCTGGATAAGCCTGAACGTTACCATGATCAGTCAGGGCAAAAGCTTTATGTCCCCATCTGGCAGCGGTAGCGGCATAATCAGAAATAGAAGCCACGCCATCAAAGGCAGACATCTTGGAATGAGCGTGTAATTCCACTCTCTTTCTGGCATAAGTGTCTTCTCTTTTGGCATCAGGAGGTAAGATTTCAATTTCATCAATCTTGATGACCAAAGCGTTATGAGAATACTCATCATGCTCAGGTCTACCTTTGACTCTGATTTTGGTTCCGACCTTATATTTAGAAATCTCTTCCATAGGCATCTTCTTGCTTTCAAACAAAGTGGAAGAAATACTATCACTGCCATCCGTATATTCGATAGACTGGATGGTCATATTCTTTCTAGTCTTTCTTGGTTCGCCAAGCTTGAAGATTGTACCTTCAACAATGACCATTCTGAATTGTTCGATATCTTTTAGCTTACAAGGCTGATAATGAGTCTGAATCTCTTCGATTTCTCTCATTCTGCGAGCGACCTTGTTGGTTCTTTCCTGATAGGCTTCATCTCGCTTGGCAGAAAAGTCATTGCCAAAATAAACCTTTTCCTGTAAGAGAATCGAGTAAGAGGATGTGATGCTATCTAAGAAGTCTTTCAATTTCTTGGTTTCTTCTGTAATCTGGAAAGCGCCATCAGCGGATTGATAATAGAATAAAACTTTGTGCTCTGCGACTTGTTTCATATCATCGAGCATAGAACAGTTCTGTTTTTCTTTGAATTGTTCCAACAAGCGGTCAAAATCCGCCTGGGTCTCTTTTTGATATTCGAAAGTAAGGCGCATACCAAAGCCGCCAAACTTGATGAAATTAGAAATTGTATCAAAGAAATCCTGATAGACATCGTAATCGAGATAATGATCTAATTTGATACTCGCAACGATACGATTGTTTTCTTTGTCATTCAAAAGCGAGGAAAAAAAAGCTCCTTCGAAGGGAGTGGGGTCTTTTACCCCGATTTTTTTAAGAAAGCGGCCAAGAATCTCATCCATATTTTTTCACCTCGTAGGTAATATTGTAGGAAAGAAAATGCCATTAGACAAGTAAACTTAAGCAACTTATTTTTGTGGGATTGGTGGTCTAGATAACCTTGGTTCAGATATTGTTTTAAACTCTTTCCTTTTAGGAAACACTTGTACACGAAATCAGTTTGAATCATTTTCTCTGTTCTTCTAGTCATTTTGAAAGTAGGCTTCAAACTTATGCCCTATTTCTTGCCTACTATCATAGGCAGTCAGAGGCATGAAAGTATGACTCTGATTCAGTGACGCTTACACTTGAAAAATTGGTCCTTGCCTCTCGGCAAAGACCAATTCATAAATCGAGATAGAATACTCCTACTAGATCATCATGACAATGTCTTTGATGACCAAGATTGCTGCTAAGGCAAAGAGAATCAGCATACCAATACCATTGGCAATGCCTTTGACCTTGGTTGGAACTTTCTTTCTAGTGATAGTTTCAATTAAAGCCATCAAGGTCTGCCAACCATCCAAACCTGGGAAGGGAAGCAGGTTGAAGCAACCTAAGTTCAAGGAGATATAACCCCAGAGTAATAAGAAGTAAGATAAGGAACCGGATTGTACGCCTTCAGCAGACATGTTGTAGACAGCAATAATACCGCCGACATTCTGCCAGCCAGCTGGTGTAAAGATACTTCCTAACGTGGTGTATAAACCGGTAAACAATTGACCAAAGGTGCTAAAGGAATACGTAAAGGCTTCACCAACGCTATATTGGAAGGATTCCGTCATCACCGAAATGCCAAGATAATTAAATGGATAATAGGTAACATCGTTTTTACTGACAGCTTTGGTGGTAATCTTTTCCGTTTCCACGCTGACAGCTTCCCCATTTCCTCTCTTATAGGTGATATGGAAGGTTCTAGTCGAATTAGGGCCGGCGATGTAATCAGAATAATGAGTAGAAAATTTCTTATCGTAGGCTTCTAAATCAAACAAATCATTTACTGCACTATAAAAGATATCCTGAGCCGCATAAGAGATGCTGACATTCGACATATCATCATAGGTAGTGATACTACCATCGCTTTTTAGAGACTTCTGATAAGCGGTCAATTCCACCTGATCAGCACTGCAAGGGAAGGTAAGGCTATGACCAGTAGTCTTATCATCCACCTTGGTAAGATTATCGTAAGTCTGATAAAGATAAAGGATCTGATCACCGGTTCTTAAACCGCTCTTATAAGCGGGATCTTCTTCACTTGGAATACTAACTGCATTAGTAGAAATGATATTTCTTGTCTGTGGAGCAAGGCCAGAGAAGAAGAATAAGACAAGGGCCAAGATGAAGTTCATGGTGATACCAGCAAGCATGATGCAGATCTGCTTGAAATGGTTGATACCAGGAAGGGTTCTTTCTACGGGAATGACCTTACCATCTTCCGTGATGTTTCCATCCTCACCAGCCATGGCGACATAACCGCCAAGAGGTAAGGCACGAATGGTAAACTGGGTTTCGCCTTCCTCATATTCTCTTGGTAAGGTTGCTCCATTTTCATCTTCATGGAAGACTTCTTCATCTTCATTGACCTTCTTTTTGTGTTTGAACTTGTGTTTGAACTTGTGTTTGAACAAGACCGGGCCAAAGCCGATGGAATATTCAAAGCAGTAGACATTACAAATCTTGGCTACCGCCAAGTGTCCTGCTTCATGAAGACAGACCACAAAGGATAAACCTAACAAAAAGATGAGGATATTTAAAATCGTTTGCCAGAATTGCATGAATAGCACCTCACAATCTATTGTTCTATCAAAGCTATTACTTCTCTTGCATAATCTTCCGCCGCTTTGATGATGTCTGCCAGGTGTTCTTCACGAAGAACAGGAAGATCATGTAAGTGAGTGTAAGTATATCCTAACGCCTCTATTAATTGCAAATAAGAAATCTTGTGGTGTAGGAAATGATCGATTGCTAAAGTATCCACAGCGTTATAGTAGATCATACCGACATTGCCAAATTTTTCAAATGTCTTGATGGTATACATAAAGGCAGGATAGAAATCATAATCGATATCGGCAAAATGAAGTTTCTGAATATTGGCTAAGTCTTCTTGATTGTCTTTATGCATGCCAAGTTCACCCTTGCTTAAGGCATAGGCAATCGGCACTTTCATTGAGACAGGAGAATATTCCTGAAGAAGAACTTCTTTTCCATCTTCAAGATATCTGAGCTGAGCGTGAACTAAAGACTCACGACAGATGACAGCTCCTACTTTATCAAGGGGAACATCAAATAAGACGCTCGCTTCAATCACTTCATAGCCTTTGTTGACCAGAGTAGCACTATCACAGGTGATCTTGCTTCCCATCGCCCAGGTTGGATGATGTAAGACCTGTTCAGGAGTAACCTGAGTCAAATCTTCTTTTTTGACATCGCGAAGAGCGCCACCGCTTGCCGTGACAATATATTTTAAAATGTTTTTCTTATCGACATGTCTCTCTCTCGCTTCTTTGATCAGTTTAGCTAAAGCCACATGTTCACTATCCACCGGATAGAGATGAGACTTACTTGTCTTAGCTTCTTCTTTGATCAAGGAAGAACCGATAACAAGACTCTCCTTATTGGAGAGCATGATATCCTGATTCTGACGCATGGCAAGAAGGGTAGGACGAAGTCCACAATTGCCAATCAAAGCATTAAAGACATCCGCCTTGTTGCACTCTGTAATCAAAGCAAGAGAGGAATCCTCACCGGTAAAGACAACATAGGAAGGATGAAGTTTCTTAAACTTCTCGGCGGCCTCTTTGTCTGAGATAGCCACATACTTCAAAGAATCGAAATAGAAAAGATAGGGTTCCAGATTCTCAAAACGAGAATTCAAGGAAACACCGATCAATTCATACTCTAATGAGAACTGGAGAATATCAAGACATTGTGTTCCGATAGAACCAGTTGCTCCTAAAACAATAATTGGTTTTCTCATTCTTTAAACAGTGAAGACCCAACCATAAGCGGTAATCCAGATCAGGATTGTCGCAACAATACAATTGGCTAAAATCGAATCAAAACGATCGATGACACCACCATGGCCTGGGAAGACCTTGCCGAAGTCCTTGATACCATACTGACGTTTGATCAAGGAGAAGGTAAAGCCACCAACGTTACCAACAACAGGTAACATGATGGTCATGAAGATCAGATAAGGCCATGCTCTTCCACCCATGACGTTCATCGCCTCTAAGGCAGGAGAATGGCCAAACTGAACTAAGCCAGGAACAAGTGGCATATTAAAGGCAAATTCAAATAAGGCAGCAAAGCCTAAGGCTAATAAGGAGCCAAAAAGGGCACCGCCAATAAATCCTTCCCAAGTCTTATGTGGAGAGATGCGAGGATTCATTCTATGCTTACCGAATAACATGCCAAACAAATAGGCGCCAACATCACCAGCCCAGGTGCCGATGCAGATAAAGAAGAGCAAGAGACAAGAGGCTAAGGATTGATCGATGTTATGGGCAACATAATAATCGTGGAAATAATTCTTCAGGATAACCGTGGAATTCCAGGTGCCAGTTACCGTCATATCGGCAAAAATGGGATTCTGAATAAAGCCTGTATTATTCGGGAAATATCTGACAAAGAAGATACCCATGAAACCTAAGGCGACAACCAAACCCACAGTGAAGAGATAGGTGACATCCTGAAGTTGAATCTTGCTATCAAAAATAGCAATGACAAATAAGACCAAGGCGAAAAGAATGACACCGGAGATGGAAACAAAGATATCCGTCATAGTGAAGATACCACCATTGGTAAACGGATTGAGATTTGGATCTCTTAGCATGTTTTTCAAAAAGACCCAATAGATAAAGGAAATGACAAAGAGGTAGACCACACCCTTGACCAACCAGTTGTATCTCTTCGGTCCAGGAGCTGCTAACACTTCGTGGATGGCAACAAGGGATAAAAGCATATTCAAAATGAAGAATGGCCAGTTACCCAAGATAGCACAAGGGATAACCACAGCCATGAGTAAAATACCAGTGATGGTTCTTTTGATCAAACCAACTTTGGATGAATTAGAGATTTTATTCAAACTCATTCTTTGATAGCTCCAAATCGTCTATTGCGATGACTGTATTCTTCTAGGCAGTCTGCCAGATCCTTTTTTGAGAATCCTGGCCAGTAGACCTCTTTAAACAACAGTTCCGTATAGGCTAATTGGTAAAGGAAGCAATTGGAAATTCTTTCTTCACCAGAAGTGCGGACAAGCAAATCGATATCGGATAATTCCTTGGTGTAAAGATACATCTTGAAGAGGTCATCATTGATATCTTCCACTTTCAATTTGCCGTCCTGGACGTCTTTTGCAATCATCTTGGTAGCGTGAAGAATATCGGCTCTGCCACCATAATTGAAAAGGACATTAAAGACATGTTTCTTATTGTTTTTGGTTCTTTCGGTTGCGTCATGAATGACCGAGAGGATGTCAGCAGGGATACGAGGATCATCCAGTTCACCAAGAACACGGACCTGCGTCTCTTTTTCCATGAAGAAGTCGATTTCCTTTTCGAAGAATTCCTTCAATAAGGAAAAGAGAGTGGAAATCTCCTGTTCAGGGCGATTCCAATTCTCGGTGGAAAAACAAAACAGACTAGCAGCATAAATGCCGTAGTCTGTAAACGCACAGTCTATAATTTCGTGAATCTTAGCAACACCGGCACGATGACCTGCAGAACGAGTGAGCATTTTGCTTTTAGCCCAACGTCCATTACCATCCATGATAAAAGCGATATGCTTTAATGGAGCATAGCTTTGAATATCATGTAAATCACGTGCTTGAGTTTTCGCCATGATTAGATAGTCTCGATATCCTTGACCTTATCAGCAAGAAGCTTTTCGACTTCTTCGACATGCTTATCGGTAGCCTTCTGAACGTCGGCATCATAACCCTTCTTCATATCTTCGCTCAAGGCATCATCTTTCTTGACCTTGGTGTTGATATCTCTACGGATGTTACGAATGGCGACCTTGGCTTCTTCAGCATACTTCTTAGCCTGCTTTTCAAGATCTTTTCTTCTGTCATCAGATGGAGCTGGGAACTTTAAGATGATGGCGTTGCCATTCTGGGTGACAGTGCAACCTAAATCAGCTTTGTTGATACCAGAAAGGATATCCTTCAAAGTGCCTGGATCATATGGCTTGACAGAAAGATCAGTTGGGCTTAAGACAGAAACGTTGGCGCTGTACTTGATTGGGCTGACAGAGCCATAGACGTTGGCGGTAACCTTATCTAAAAGGCCAGCAGAAACTCTACCAGCTCTTAAGGTACCTAAAGATTCCTTCAAGGCTTCTAAAGACTTGTTCATCTTTTCATTACATTCATCTAAATAATCCATAATATAATATTCCTCCATTAAGGACTAAAAACTTACCTATATTCTACAAAACAGGATGTTTAAAGTAAAAAGATTTACTTCGAATTGGTGATTAAGGTACCTAAATCTTCACCTTTCACCACACGGACAGCATTTTCAGGGTCGTTCATGTTGAAGACTCTTAAATCAACCTTGGAATCAAGAAGTAAGCCAAGAGCAGTAGCATCCATGACTTTTAACTGCTTGGTAAGGATTTCCTGATAAGTTGTCTTCTTGATCAAGACAGCATCTGGATTCTTTCTTGGATCATCGGTGAAGACACCTTCAACACCATTCTTACCCATGAAGAAACCATCAGCGCAGATTTCCTTGGCTCTCAAGGCCGCACAGGTATCAGTGGTGAAATAAGGAGAACCGATGCCACCAGCGAAGATGACCACTCTCTTCTTTTCTAAATGGCGAATGGCTTTTCTTCTGATATATGGTTCGCAGACCTTGCTACATTCCACCGCAGACATGACTCTTGTGACCAAGCCTCTGTTTTCAAAGAAAGACTGTAAGCACATCGCATTCATGATAGTGGCAAGCATGCCCATATAATCACCAGAGGTTCTCTCAACACCTAAGTTTTCGGCAAGATTACCTCTCCAGATATTTCCGCCGCCGCAGACAATCGCAACTTCCGTACCCATATCGGTGATCTTCTTGACAATGGTATAGATCTTCTCAAGATATTCCTTGGAATAGATATCGCCATCGCCTTTCAAAGCTTCACCAGAGATCTTCAATAAAATACGTTTATATTGTTCAGCCATAGCTAGCTCCTTTATAACTATCGAATATTATATATTATTTTATTTATTAAAACATCCTAGGGAGACGTTTTTCCAAAGGAAAATTGTAGATAACCACCCTAAAAGATTCTCATAACGTGCAAGAGAAAAGGCACCCCTTGCGGAGTGCCATGATTTGTAAGTCTTGGAGAATGATTTACTTACCGGCAGAAGCCTGAGCGGCAACTTCAGCAGCGAAATCATCCTGACGCTTTTCGATACCTTCACCAACAGCGAATCTGATGGTCTTGATAACGCTAGCGTTGTTTTCCTTTAAGTACTGACCGACAGTCTTGGAATCATCGAAGATGAATGGTTCATCGACAAGGACAGAGTCGAATAAGACTTTGTTGACCTTACCAGCGATGATCTTATCCTGGATGGCAGCTGGCTTCTTGGCGAAGCTTGGATCATTGTTGGCAGCTTCCTTCTGGACAGCAGTTTCCTTGGCAATGACATCAGCTGGGATATCAGTTTCGTTGATGTAGGCTGGGTTGTTGGAGCAGACGTTTAAAGCAACGCCGTTGGCAACTTCAGTGTTGCCACCCTTTAAGACGACTAAAGTAGCGATCTTACCATTCATGTGAATGTATGGACCAAAGACTTCATCATCAGCCTTTTCGACGACTTCGAATCTTCTGAAATCTAACTTTTCACCGAGCTTAACAGTAGCATCGACGAATAAGTCAGCGATGGACTTGCCATCAGCATTCTTTAATTCCTTAGCTTCATCTAAGGTCTTTGGAGCATTGGCAAGAACAAGAGAGTTGACTTCCTTGACCAAAGCACGGAATGGATCAGAGTTGGCGACGAAGTCGGTTTCAGAGTTGACTTCGATGATGGCAGCTTTGTTGCCTTCGGCTAAAACCCAGGCAATACCTTCAGCGGCAATACGAGTAGAAGCCTTCTTGGCCTGCTTAGCGATACCTTTTTCGCGTAACCAGTCACAAGCGGCGTCGACATTATTGTTGTTTTCTAATAAGGCTTTTTTGCAATCCATCAAGCCAGCACCAGTACGATCACGGAGCTGCTTGATCAAGTTAATCATGTCAGACATGCTAATTAGTTCTCCTTTGCTGGTTCGGCAGCTTCAGTAGCAGTTTCAGCGGCGACTGGAGCGGCTTCTTCAGTCTTCTTTTCGTCGTTGTTTCTTGGACGGAAGTTCTTCTTGACGAACTTCTTGGCTGGACGGCCACCGGACTTCTTCTTTCTCATAGCGATGGCATCGTTACGTAACTTAGCTCTGATGGCCTTGGTCTGTTCATTTGGATCAACACCCTTGAGCATATCGACCATGGAGGAAGTAGCAGCAGTGGCATCCTTGTAAGCATATAAAGGTTCGCCACCCTTACCTTCGACAACAGCATCAGCTAATAAGCCGATGATGATACGGATAGAGGCTTCACCATCGTCATTGGCTGGGATGATGTAGTCAACAGTATCTGGATCAGTGTTGGTATCGCCTAAAGCGAAGACTGGGATGTTGAGAAGCTTAGCTTCGGCAACAGCATTGTGTTCTTCCTTTGGATCAACAACAACTAAAGCCTGTGGAAGCATACGGATTTCCTTGATACCTTCAAGGTTAGCAGCTAACTTGGCCTTAAGTTTTAATCTTTCAGCAGCTTCTTTCTTTGGAAGCTTTTCGAGTTCGCCATTTAATTCTTCCTGTTCGATGGTCTTTAAGAGGGTGATTCTCTTAGCGACGGTGTGGAAGTTAGTTAAGGTACCACCTAACCAACGATGGGCAACATAGAAAGAACCAGAACGGACGGCTTCTTCCTGGATGGCCTTCTGGGCAACGGCCTTGGTACCGACAAAGCAGACCTTACCACCCTTGGAAACGATGTCCTTTAAAACCTGATAGGCTTCCTGCATCTGGGCAGCGGTCTTGTTAAGATCGATGATGTGTAAGTTGTTTCTCTTACCATAGATGAACTGCTTCATCTTTGGGTTCCATCTAGAAACTCTGTGACCAAAATGGACACCAGCATCTAAAAGGGTTTTGGCACTGACGACTGGATCATTGGCATTATGGACAGTGCTAGCCATAACATCAGTAGTCTGTTCGACTTCTTTGACTTCTTCGCTCATTTTGAGCCTCCTTTTTGTTAAAACTTCTTTGATGTTTCAAGATGCCAACCCAATAGACTAATGCAATGCAGAGGCGTTACCCTCCGGTCTAGAGGTGAGTCTAGTCTAAAGGACTAGTCAGCAAGATTCACATCAAGAATGGCGCATTTTCGCGCGTGGGTAATTATAATATAATTAATCATCAACTACAAGGAAAATTTCAATTCTCCATAATGTAATTTGTATTTTGAGTTTTGGGGAAACACAATAGGAACGATGAATTTTAAACAAAGATTAAAGCAACCCTAGAAACATGCCATAAGGTTGTTTTGTCACAATATAGTTTTGATTTGCGAATATCACAGTAAAGGATTTACGATTCAATAGATATTCATCAACGTTTTCAAATTAGCACGAATTTCACAAAACTTGGCGATTTGATTTATCTAGCTATTTATCTACCTGAGTGTTACCTTTCTGATTTCAAGATTCATAACACCTTAGGATTTCATTTAAGTCAAGAGCAGAAATGATAAATGGGAGTTTTCAATGCTCCCATTTATCTTGTAATTATTCTTCTATTTTCTCTTGAGTTGAAGCCGTCTTTTTTGCTTCTTTACGATTGAAGCGGAAGAGATTATTCTTCTTAGAAATCACCAGGTTGAGGATTAAGAAAACCAAGACAGCACCAAGAAGAACTAATGTCATCACACCTGTATCAACATGCATACCGAAGAAATCGATATAAACTTTGACTTCATTGGCTTCAGAGATATGGATATTGAAACTGTCAACGACCTGTTTGATTTCTTCCACATGGGAAGTTAAGGCAGGATCAGATAACAGTTTTTCAATTGGAGTCGACATCATGTAATTTCTGAACAGTCCTGCGGAATATGTTCCTGGAAAGAATCCCGTCAAGGACTGAATGCCTGAAGGCATCATATCGCCAGGAAGATAGGCGCCGATAAGAAAGCCGATCGCAGCAGAGAAGATTGCAACAATCGGAGCCATGACCGCATCCGAGTTGATGAAGTTACAGATGAAGTGAGTAATCAAGGCAGCCGAGATGGAAGAAAGAATCATCACACCGAGAGTGGCAAAGAAATCCAAGGCCGATATCATGTAGATCTGATAACAGGCAAGATAGATCATGGCGATACAATAGACGATGAGATTGGTCACAAAGGTCACCACGAAATTAAACGTAAAGTAAGATAAGACGATGATTCTTGAATCAATCGGTGAAGAAACCATGTCTTTATTCATGCCATTTTCTTTGTCTTTGACAAGAATGTAATTGGTATTCAAGCTGACAGTGATACAACTGACAGCTAAGACACCAGCAATCATCCAGCTGTCCGCAAGCGAATAGAACTGGTGAAGCAAGGACTCATTTTCAATCACTTCAGGAAGAAGACTTTCTAGGGAGACTTTAATCTGGCTTGTCTCCATCGGACGAAGAAAAAGGATATAGACAGCAAAGATGGCAAGAGGGACCATCAGAGTGAAGATTACCGTTGGAATATTCTTCAAGAAGACGAGCATGTGTCTACAGGTCAATGACCAGAACGCGCTCAATTGATGTCTATTTCTATTCATGGTCTTTTTCCTCCATGATCTTTCTGACACCTGTGACATTCAAGAAGACATCATCCATGGATCCTTTTTCCACTTCAAAATCATTCAGAATATCTTTGTGACTTTCTAAGAAACTTAAAGCGTCTAAAGCATTTTTGACGACCACACGATAGTTTTTACCATCTGAATTATAGTGGAACTGACGTCCTTCATTTTTCAGACGAGAGGTGATGTCCTCACTTTCTTTCTGATAGATTACGACATAGTCACCAGAATAGGCGTTTTTCAGATCGGTTGGTGTACCCTGAGCGATGATATCTCCATGGTTGAGGATGACAACATAGGTTGCCTTTTCCGCTTCTTCCATGTAGTGGGTAGTCAAAAACACAGTCATGCCGGTTTTGGCACGAAGGGAATTGACCAAATTCCAGACAGATAATCTCGTCTGAGGATCAAGACCGGTAGTCGGTTCATCAAGAATCAACAATCGCGGATCATGAACCATGGCTCTGGCAATATCGACTCTGCGCTTTTGTCCACCGGATAATTTTCCTAAAGGACGATTATAGAACTCTTTTAATTCCAGCATGTCGATCAAGATCTGTTCACGCTTTTTCCATTCTTCACCTCTGATGCCGTAATATCCGGCACGTAAGGTGAGATTCTCTCTAGGAGTCAAGACAGGATCTAAAACCGAATTTTGAAAGACAATACCGATTTCATTCTTAATCTTGTCCATATCATAGTCTAAGTCCATATCGTCGATATAGACTTTGCCACTGGTCTTAGAAAGAATGGAAGTGATGATGTTGATGGTGGTTGATTTACCAGCACCATTTAAACCTAAAAAGGCAAAGAGTCCACCTCTTCTGACGCTGAAGGAAATACCATTGACCGCAGAAAAACTACCGTATTTCTTTACCAGGTTTTTCACTTCAAGGATATTCTCAGAAAGTGTCTTTCCTTCTTGGGATTGTTCAAGATGGTTAAGCATTGTTTTATCCATGTAAGCTCCTTAATCTACTTGTTGAAGAAGTCATACACTTCTTGCTTATTCTTCTGGTCGCCTTTGATGCGAATATATTCTTCAATGACATCGCTAGAAATTTCACCAAAGGCTTTCTTAAATTCCTCAGGGTGCCATGGTTTGATATTGATGGTATGAGGGTAAGGAAGCCAATGTAAAACCTTGCAGTAATGACGAATGATGGTATCTTCTCTTACTTCTTTCTGCTCGTTATAAATTCTTGGAAGAATCAGTTTCTTCTTTTTGCAGGTAGCATTTAGAGAAGTCTGATCAGGCATAAAGAGAAGATGATGTTTCAAGAATCTTCTTGTCTTAGTAAACAAGTCATTTTCCCTGATGGCCTTCATGTTCATCAACAAGACACCAGAGTTACAGTATTTTCTTCCAAAATAATGATGACCAACTGCATCCTGAACCATACCAAGTTCATACTCTCCCATATCCATGCTATAAAGTTGGTAGATATCACCCATGATGATAGTATCACCATCAAGATAGAGAAGTCTTTCTGGTAGATGGTCTACCTTATCGAGCAATAAACGAAGCATAGAATATGGTGTATAAGTCGTCTTGAGATTGGGGTTTTTGATAAAGAAGTCATCAAGATAGTTGTTCATCTCCAAGACTTCATAAGTCAGTTTGCGATTATATTTCTTGCAATAGGAAATAATGTCATAGGCATGAGCACCAGTAAGTGCCTTATATTCTTTATCCTTGATCGTAAAATCACCCGTTAAGTAAATGACATGAATCGGATGATTTTGATTATGCATCACCAAAGAAAGCAAAGATATCATCAGTGCATCTCGATATTCATCATTTCCAGAATAAACAACATTGATTGTTTCAAAATCCATAGAAAAGTATCCTTGATTGCCCTTTATCATAATTATGATAAAGACTATGTATAGTATACCTTAATTCTCTTGCATCTACACAACCAATTTTCAAAAGAAAAGAGTCGCCTTGTCAACGACTCATGTTTTCGCTTGTTGTACTAAGCCTGAAATGGTTCACTTACCTTAAAATAGCAAATGACAGCATTTCTGACACAATCCTCACAAGGACAAATTGGTCTACCATCATTTCCTCTAGCCTTCAAGTCCTTACAGGTCAAGGCATGAGAAGCATTTTTAAATTCTTCCACTAACATCCTGCTATAGCGAAGAGTGCCATTGTTATTGCTTTTTAATCCCAACGCGATATTTGCACCAATTAAAGCGCCACATGTTGCCTCCATACTTCCCATGCCTGCACAAAAACCAGCTCCGATTTTCACTAGTTCATCCTGAGATAAACCAGTCTCATCCTTCAAAGCAAGTAAGACAGCCTGAGCGCAGTTAAAACCTCTACGTGTCTTTAATTCCACAGCATAAGACGCAATTTCATCAATGTTCATTCTATAACCCCCAATAACAAACGCAGGAATTATAATACAAAAGGCATTTCTCTTAGGGAAAAATGCCTCATAACGCTTTTAGATCAACCCTTGCTTTCTCAAACCAGAATAAACCACACTGACACAAGAAGAAAGAAGACTCTCCTTGACACCGACTAGCATGGTGACTTCATCCGGAGCCTTGACCACACAATTGATATCAATCTTGTTTTCTTTAAGAATCTCTAGCACAGAAGAAACCGGAATGATATTCTCTCTTATCTCTTCACCGACAATGGCAAGCATACCGATATCGCGTTCCAATTCAACATC
>OCTW011536436.1_pt1 | contig 28989 bp, 25 predicted proteins | sample 1539671 | NCBI WGS metagenome assembly OCTW01 (sample SAMN02144230, study PRJEB22623) | gut metagenome | biome: sheep rumen | host: Ovis aries | place: New Zealand | reverse complement strand
AGCTACTGTACTTCTGAAAAAACCGGTATTTCCCTGCTGGCCAAGTGGATGCCGTCCATCAATGCCTCTTCTGGATGGACTGTCCACTATGCCAAACAGATTGCAGATCATCTTAAGATGAAGCCTGCCCAGTACAGAAAAATGCTGACCAGGCTGAGGGCTGCCCTCAATCTGCTTGAGAATTATATGAGAACCGGTAATTATACATTTGACTATAGCAAACAGCCATCCAGGGCCTTGTTTATGCATAGAAATGCATTTATTAAAAATGATAAAGATAGATACACTGACTATTTGGATAAAGTATCCTGTGGTATTGCAAAGCTAAATACGGGTACCTTGTATCCCTATGAAATTATTCAGCCCATTGTGAATGGAATTGAGAATTTGAATGTATCAGATCAAAAGGCACTGGATGTAACCTGGAATGCTCAAAAAGACTATACCCGTGGTCAAAATGCACTCGTGGTGATTGATGGATCCGGCTCCATGTATGGGTGGGGTAATCCACAGCCTGCTCATGTGGCATTGTCACTTGGTATCTACTTTGCAGAAAGAAATCAGGGAGCTTTCAAAGATCACTTCATTACATTCTCTATGCATCCTCAACTGGTAAAAATTAAAGGTGATACTATTGTTGATAAAGTACAGGATGCCATGCGTTATAATGAGTGTGCCAATACAAATATAGAAGCCGTTTTCAGATTGATATTAAATGCTGCATCTCAAAATCATGTACCACAGTCAGAATTACCAGAAACAATTTATATCATCAGTGATATGGAGTTTGACTGTTGTGCAGAAAATGCCAGTATCACCAACTTTGAGAATGCCAAAAAGAAGTTTGAATCTGCAGGCTACACGTTGCCTCATCTCGTATTTTGGAATGTTCAAAGCAGAAATAAGCAGCAACCGGTGACCATGAATGACAGAGGTGTATCACTCGTATCAGGCTGTTCTCCATCTATTTTTGAACAGGTGATGAATGGCACAACTCCCTATGAATTCATGATGCAGGTACTCAATTCTAAGAGATATGCCGGTATTTGTGCATAAATGGTTGTGCACAGGCTATCGGCTTTGTGCATCGGGCTATTGGCGACGGTACAGACGCGCATTTCTCGCGTCTCAGTACCATCGCCAATACTCCCTCTTGCCGCCCGCTATGCGCCTTTGGATCTGCAGCAGTCCGACTATAATGAGTAATAATAGACGATTTCACAGGCAACCGCGTTGACAAAACGTCAATAATCATATACTTGAAAAGAGGCAATTAAGCCTTTTGAAGGAGAACGTATGTCATACAATTACTGGTGGATGGGCTTTAACAAAGACAAACATTTGGAATGTCTTCAGATTGGAGACAGTATGGAGATCGAAGCCAAAGGTGACCAAAAACTCAAAGCAAATGTGAACAAACTACGGATTGGTGATTTGGTTATTGCGTATGAAGGTGATCCTGAGCGAAGATTTACATCTGTACTCGTTATCACAGAACAGGCAAATCTTAATGATGAGAATCCAGTTTTTAGAGTAAGGAAAGTGTGTAATTTTAAGAAATTGGATATAACATTTGAGTTTCTAACTCAATTTAAAGATGACTTTAAAGATGTTATCGATGCTCCAAGAATGGGTGGACAGCTGATTCACAGTTTGACCCCCGAAGCCTTTGTGGATTTGCTTCATTATGGCATGGGATGGAAAGAAGTCAGATAACCAGTCGAAGCTAAAGACCCGCCCGACAGTGCTTCTCGAGGTGAGCGCGGGCGGGGTGACGGCGCATGCAGATTTTTAGAGAAGATGACCTGCTTCAAATCCCCCGCTAACCAAGTTTAAAAAAATTTTGGATCAGTTTTGAACAACTTCAATGACTCTCGGTCATTCAGTTTGTTCATCAAAATCATCAAGTATTGTTAGAGGGTATCTGAATTTATAGTGAGAAATTGGTACCAGTAATCCTCTGCAAATCAATTTCCCCCAAAATACCTGTGCATACCGGGAATGCACAATGGTTTGTGGAACATTATAGCGAACAACGCGTTGTCATGGACAAGTATTATGATATGGAGGTAACTCATGAAACAGGGCATTGATAGCAGATTTTGTTATCTGGTACACAGTCTTTGTATTACTTGTATAGAATCTGGGGATGGCTTTTACAGTAGTTTTCTTTGTGACTCGTTAGATGAAGTAAAAGACTATATAAACAAAAGTGTGGATCGTGAAGAGTTGGTAACGGTATATGATCTTACTACAGGAGAGAAAATCCACGAAGATTGAGAACTTTCTTGCGTAGAGTATATGATCTTACTACAGGAGAGAAACTGAATTTGTAGCAAAGACGTGTCGTATGCGCCAGTAGCGCATAGATCGTCGCATCGTAAAAAAAAAGACTCGCCAATTGTGACAAGCGAGTTATGTTTTTAAAGCAAGCTAAGGAATAACGATTAGAAGAATAGCGATACGATGAATCTCATCCAAAAGTCAGTCATTTAGCTACGAGATATAATTATTTCAGGGTGTTTGTGTTTGACATGCCAGTGCCAGGGGGCTGTACGGTTTTGTCAGATCTCTGCTTTAAGGGTATCGAGCTGAACAATGTATCGATCTGAACAATAGCATCCAGGTGAATCTCTGATTTATGATTGGTTTTCTTTACACGCTTTCTGTTCTTCGATGGGAAAAGCTGGCGAGTAATAGAAGTCAATTGATCAGACTTTCTTTGGGTTAGTCTATATATTGTAACTGAGTCATGCGCGGTGCGTTATTGTAAACGGGACGGTGTCCCATATTCTCAGGAGATGTGTTATGTTGAAGTCCAGACAGGAAACCATTGAAGTCGGAACAGATTATCTGGCCATCATTCGTAGATTACGTTGGTGCTCATTGATATTGGATAACAGGGGTGGTACCTATTATATCACGAATAATGCTCTTAATAATTCGTTACATGTGCCTTTAATCAAGGGACAAGAGCCACAGGAACGGAGCAGAATCGTTCTGAATTACGAACAATATATCAAGGATGGAAAAACCAAAATATATCTTGGCAAAATTAGCGAAGGCAAAAAGAATACTCGTATTCTACTCCCGGATTTTAATGAACTCATTGTGCCCAACGTGGATGTCGAAAACTGGTACACTTACGGCGACTTTGAATACTTTTATTACATCGATCAGATGCAATATCCCGATGGTCGGGCACTCGAAGATATGACATTTGGCGTCGAATTTGAATTTAGCGGTCTGCTCTCGCCGACCGCAAAACAGGCTTTTATAGATGAAATGAAAAAACTGGTTGGGGAGCGTTTTGCCGAAAAAGAAACGGATTCAGAAAAATGGATTTTGGGGTATGACTCGTCGATTATAACGAAGGCTGGATACTATGGTTATGAGCTGCGAACTCCTATCCTTCATCACACCGAGTCGGATTACCAGCTGCTGAGTAAAGTGCTCGGGCTCGTCAAAGTTCATCTCAAAGGCGAGGTGAACCAATCCTGCGGCACACACATTCATTTTGGCAATTTTGCAAGATGTTCCGACAGGTATCATTTGATCATGGAGCAAGAGTCATACAGTTCAAAGTATATGGAGACATTTAAAAATATGTCACTCTGTTATGGTGTTCTTGAACAGGCGGTATTTGACCGGCTTGTTGATCGATCCAGACGTAGGGATAATAATGAATATTGTGAATCCTGCAAAGAATGGAAAGAAGAACGGCACCGTAAGATGAATCTGGAATGCTACGAAGGCAACGGCACTCTCGAAAATCGTCACCATCACGGCACACTCGATATCGACGATATCTGGCACTGGATGGAAATTGTTGGGCTGTTTGTACTCAAATTCTTTTCTGATATGCATGCATTTGACCAGATTAACGATATCCCGTCGTTTTTTGAGACCATTGGCCTGCCTGAATCTGGCAAACAGTATTATAGCAAACAGATCGAATCCACCCGACAATCGGATATCATGCAGATTGAAAAAATGATGAAAAATGCGGATTACCGTGAGTTGGATGAAAGGGAATCCGAGCCTACAGACGAAATATGCATTCGGGAAATTCGGATAAATCAGGCGCGTGCGTGCGCATAAAGGTGGCGCGGCGTATTGCCAAAGGCAATAGACGCGCCAGAGGCGCGTGTTTGCGCAAGCAAACAGCGCCGAAAACGAGCCGTAGTGACTTGCGATCGCAAGTCACAAGGAGAGTGTCATAAATATTTAATCATCTTCAAAGGAGTATCATCATGATGTCAAAATATGAATCCATGCGTCCGTTCATTATCAAAGTCGTCGTGTGTGAGGCCAATGCTACCGTCGTTTTGGAAGATTGCAGTGACTGGAACAATAACTATCTTGATAGAATTGTAGAAATCAGTATCGATAACAATCCATTCGAGAAATACAAATTCTGGAAGAATAAGGAATTTGAGTTGATTCGTGGCGAGCATACCATAAAAATCAGAGGCGAACTGCCTGGTTTATATGTGCGTGACAAGCGAGATAACTCCAGACCGTCAGAACATAATTATATCTATTATTTTAGCGATGTATGCCAGTGGGGGGATATTCACTGGGAACAAATGAATTGTATGTTTTATAAATGCAGACGGCTGATTGTGAGTGCGACGGATGCACCGGATTTGTCCGGTATTACTGGAGAAGATGGCTTGAGCAATATGTTTTCCGGTGCAACGTCGTTCAATTCCAATATAGAAAACTGGGATGTATCAAATATATTAAATATGTCATGTATGTTCGAAGAAGCAGTCAGTTTTAACCAGCCTCTTGCTGCCTGGGATACAGGTCGAGTTGTCAATATGGAGGGAATGTTTAAAGATGCCAAAAGTTTTAATCAGCCTATTGAAAACTGGAATGTCAAAAATGTGAGCGATTTCAGTAGCATGTTTAAAAATGCCAATAGCTTCAACCAGCCCATCGGGAAGTGGAATACAGAAAGTGCCAGGAATATGTCTTCCATGTTTGGTGGTGCACATAGCTTCAATCAGCCCATTGGGAGATGGAATACATCTAAAGTGGAAGATATGAGTAATATGTTCAACGAAGCATCAATGTTTAACCAGCCTATCGGCGACTGGGATACCAGTCATGTGCGTGATATGAACAGTATGTTTGCGTATGCGGAGTGTTTCGACCAGCCTGTTGGCTGCTGGGATACCCATCATGTCGAAGATATGCGAGATATGTTTAATTATGCAATATCATTTAATCAGCCTATTGGGAACTGGAATACATCCAATGTGTGCTGTATGGATTGCATGTTTGAACATGCACACAGCTTTAATCAGCCACTCGACAATTGGGATACATCGAATGTTACGACGATGGTTTCTATGTTTCGGGATGCACACAGCTTTAATCAGTCACTCGAACACTGGAATGTGATTCATGTCACAGATATGACGTGTATGTTTGCGTATGCATATCAATTTAATCGGCCACTGAACAGTTGGGACACATCCAATGTCAGAAATATGTCACACATGTTTTGTCATGCTGATGCGTTCAATCAGCCAATCAATACATGGAATGTATCGAATGTGAACAAGATGTCCGAAATGTTTATGGAGGCAAAATCGTTTAATCAGCCTCTTGACAACTGGCAAACTGGCAATGTTTCTGCAATGGATTGGATGTTTTCGAATGCACATCGTTTTAACCAACCCATTGGTAACTGGGATACGTCTCGTGTCATGGAAATGGAATATATGTTTAGTGGGGCGACGATGTTCAATCAGCCAATTGGCTGCTGGAATACATCAAAAGTCACTAATATGAACGGTATGTTCCAGGGGGCAAGACATTTTAACCAGCCCATCGGCGGCTGGGATACATCCAATGTCACCGATATGAACAAGATGTTCGATAAGGCTTATGAATTCAACCAACCCATTGGCAGCTGGAATGTCAGCAAAGTTGCGGATATGGGCGGGATGTTCCGTGATGCCCGAGAATTCAATCAGAACATTGGCGACTGGAATACATCGAATGTAACCAATATGAACGAGATGTTCCAGGGTGCAAGACAATTTAACCAGCCCATTGGCAGCTGGAATGTTGGCAATGTTTTGGATATGGATGAGATGTTTCGAGATGCCCATGTATTTAACCAGCCCATTGGTAATTGGAATGTCAGTAAGGTCAAAAATATGTCGAGTATGTTCTACAATGCATATTCTTTTAACCAGCCCATCGGAGATTGGGATACAGGGAATGTGCGTAATATGCAAATGATGTTTGAATATGCTTATGCATTTGATCAACCTCTCGACAAATGGAATATATCAAATGTGGAGATAATGGCCGACATGTTCAAATGTGCGAGAGGCTTTAAACATGTTCTATCTGATTGGGCTCCGGCCGGACTGTTTGTTTTGTTGATCAACCAAATTCAGGCAGGTATTGAGTTTTCTGATGATATCTATCAATTTTTGGCCAAATGCAAACCTGTGTTCTATACCATGAGTAAATCAGGCGTCGTGATCGAGACCGTCTTTTGGTATGACGGCACGTACGTCAGTTTCAGGGAACATCCGGAATATATACCCACTGCAATCAGGCGTGAAATACTTAAATCGACTACCGAGCCCTGGTATGTCTATAAGAAAGCGAACAAAAAACTGCTATGCATCAACAATGAGAATGACTATGAATGGTATGATATTTCTGAACAAAATAGAGATATTTATGATAGAATGGCATTACAGGCAAAAAACAAGGACGACAAAGTCATTCCCTACGAATTGGTCATACAGGATGGTGCAGTGAAGCTGGTAAAACGAGAATCTTATTATACAGTAGAAGTCTAGGAGGCAATATGAAACTATTTGTCTATGGTACACTGTTATCGTCATTTCAAACGGCTAGTCTTTTGCCATCGGATGATATCCGGCATCCGGCGATGACGATTGGTCGTATGTATCATTATATTCCTGGCTGTTATCCTGTTATTGCTTTGCCAAATAACATGATTCGTGTATCAGGCTCACTCGATTATTCCAGCGATGAAATTCTCGAACAAAAGCAAAAATCAGTCGATTTTGAATCGTTCAAAAAAATATATCGTCATCTTTATAAGCAAAAGTATACATGGATATATGGCGAACTCATCGAGATCACCCGGCCAGCCGAAGTCATGCCAGTATTGGACCGATACGAAGGATTCAATCCGGATAATCCATTATATCATCGGTCACTCACTCCCGTCAAAGCTGGTGAACAGATGCTGTGGGCGTGGGTCTATCACTTCAAAGAGGACTATCCTTTCGATAAGAGCAAAGATTGTTTCTTGCAAGTGCCAGACGGCAATTGGCTCAGTTTTATTCATTCAATGGCGGGAGGCTCGCTGGTATCCAGTGAATAAACGAGCCGTATGTGCATAGCACATAGGCGAGTAGCGCCGCGTCTGCGGCACGGCGCTCGCGCGGCGTATTTCGCGGGCGAAATAGGCGCGCGAAAAAAAAATAAAAAAATCCTTGATCAATTCGATCACATTCGTTACACGTAATTTTGTCATAGTTGACTGGGCATAAGGTCAATGATGACGCATTCACAGTTCACTGCATCACCTGCCGAAACGACTCGGAGGACCATTAGATGGTAAATTGCAGCAGAGGGAATATCGATTGGAAGGATAGCGACACTATGAATCTCATCCATATAAGGGTAAACAACTGTATAAATTGATTTTTGCATGATGTTGCAAAGGGCATTGCTTTAACAGCACACAAGTATCTGTAAGCTTAAACAGCGAATACCGATATTCCATCGCGGGCTGTGACTTGGTTATCATATATATGTTCCTGTGAATAGCCAGGAACAGACGGTCTGTTTGTAGTCGGGCAATGACGTCCGAACCGCTTTAAGACAGCCCGAAACGCCATAGAATAGGAGAATGATCATGGCGATGTTAAGAAGATTGAGCAGCAGATTCGACAAGGATTCTACAAATAGCGAGTCAAATGCGGACATAAGGTTTGCGACTTGGCAACAGCTATTGGACTATCTGATGATCGATCCGGTTGAAATACCGTGGAATGCCAATGGCGCAGAGACGCTCGATATACTGCGAAGAAATTATGGCACGCGTTTTCCGGTACTGAATGACAGCAAGTTTGATGAGACAGCGCGCAGGTTTGACGGACGAAGCATAGACGAACAGACAGACGCATTGGGATCTGCTGCGCAAAATTTCAATCTGGTCGTTTGTCGCATTCGATTGGAAGAAGACAGGGAGGATTTATATTATTTATATATCGATACAAAAGAACGGATCGATGAAATCACCACAAGGCGCGAACCTTTGTCATTGTATCATACAATACAAAGACTCATCTCGATTGCATCTTTGAATTGCGACGTATCGCTGGACAATCCTCCCGTTGATATGCGTCTCCCTGTTTCTATGATAATGGTGGGGGCTGAAAAATGGGAAAATTTCACAAAATTAGGACATTTTTTGATCGTTTTTTATCACACAGTCGAGACATCTCATCCGGAAAAACAGGAACGTGTCCGCGTCTATGATCTGCGCTATTGGCCGATTCGAGAGCTCAAACATGAATTGTCTTATAACCGCAACAATATCATGCCTTATACGCTTACAATAGAATCTGATTGCGGAGAAAAGTATTGTTTTGTCGGTGAAGAGATCAGCAAATTCATGAATGAAGCAGAAGAGACAGAAGATGGCGGCTATATTCCAAAAGGTGAATACTGTCCGACATGTGATGGTAGACAAAAAAAGTATTATCATGGCGAACTCATAGATTTACCGAAAATTGGTAAGAGCTCGATCATGGATTTAAATCATATTCCGAGTATTGGTCACGCAGAACCCATGATGATAGTCGATAATAGTGTCATCTATGAATACATGTATCCAGGTGAGCCGCAGGATACGCTCATCGAGTACAATCTTGGAACAAAGAAATTCCGAAAGATGGAACTCACTGGATTTAAAGATGTTCGAAACATGATTGTCTATAAAAATAAATGGATTGTATTGTTTAGTAGTCGGATCAGACGCAGTTCCAGCTATGCATTCCGTCTGTGGAATCCGCGCACGAACGAGTGTCTGCGCGTGATAAACAAAGATTTGGGCGACAATTATAATGAAATATCCGATATCATTTCAACACCGAATGGCGATATCATGGTTCTGCTCACCGATGGTCGGTTGTGCCATCTTGATGTAGATCTTGTGGCATGGTTAAAAGAAGACATGCAGATCCACGATGTGTCGCTCTCTCCATGGCAGGAAGAAGTACGCCGTGCTTACGAAAATTTCCCAGCACTTCAAGGTTTGGCCAAAGCTGACGACCGCATGCTCATTACATTTGAGGACGGGAAAACCTATGACGTGATGATACGAAAAAATAAATAATACATGTTTGTCATAACATTAAATCATTGATATAATAAAATCGCTCTGCGGAATGAGCCGCAGGGCGGACAGTCGGTTTTGTAGCCGGGCAATGGCGCCTGGACGCAGCCAAGCCGGTTGAAACGCCATCAGACAGGAGAATGATCATGGCGATAATAAGAAGAAATCCTGCTTTGGAAAACAAATCTGACGACAACGAAATCGTGCAGCGCAAAATATTCAAGACATGGCACGAAGTTATGGCGTACATGCAGATCGAAACCGTCGAACTGCCATGGAATGCAGATGGAAAGACTGCTCTCGAAATCTTGCGCAAACAGTACGGCAAACGCTACAATAATATAAACGATTCATTTCTCGATGAAGTCGTCGATGCCTACAGCACGCGAAGCAGCACGGAACAGCTTGCAGCCCTTGGTGAGGCCATGCAGGAGCTTAAACTCAGATTTTGCCACCTGAATCTGAATCCGCCGCAATATACGGTGTTTGCTGTCGAATCGGACAATACCCGCGATTATCTGAATCAATGGAAAGAAGTACTCACACGTCGACAGTTCTTTAATATGATCGATACTTTCGCCATGCGCCGTGGCGAAACGCTCGACAATCCCGCAGAGGATGTACGCATCCCGATGTCTTCGGTCCAGGTCATTGGCAATCAGGATAATGTCCGCATTGGTCGCGAATATATTTTGGATGGTAGATTTTTTGTCGTGACATACGAGACGGTCGAGCGATTCAATCCAGAACCTATCAAGAATCTGCGCATCTATGATCTGCGTTCGTGGCCGCTGGAACAGCTCGAAATCAAGCTCGAATTTGACCGCGAAAATATCGAACCCTATACGTTGACGATAAAAACCTGCGATGACACGCACGTCTATGTCGGCGATGATATCGAACGTCCTCGCTCGTGGAAAAAAACGATCGAAAATGATAAGGGACAGCACATTCCCGTCTATGAAGATGAAAATGACGAAGATACCGGCGAATGGAAAGGTCTGACCATCGGTAAAAAGAAAGAATTACATATCCCGGAGATCGAAGATGCCACGCCATTCTTTACGATCGATGACAGCGTAATCTATTATTACGATAATGACGATGTTGCGAATCGTGATTCCGAAGACAGCAATGCTTCGCCCTCTCGCTCGATTTTGCAAAAGCGCCGCGAACGCCGCAAACAACGCAATACGCTGATTGAATACAATACAAAAACAAAGGTTTATCGCACGCTCAATCTGCCTGCGGCTGCATATATTAATGTCGAGGATTTAATTTTATATAGAAACACATGGATTATTATTCCGGATAGTATTTTTAACCGCGATGCAAGCTATATTCTGCGCTTATGGAATCCGCGCACGCACGAATGTCTGCGTCTGACGCAAAAAGACATGGGCAGTCACAATATCGAGCGCATCATTCCTGTCGAAAATGGTGATATATTGCTATTGCTCGACGATGGCCGCATCTGTCGCCTCGATGTCGATTTGTCCGCATGGCTCAAAGAAGATTTGCAACAACACAAGGTTCTGCTCGACGACTGGCAGAACGAAAAACGACGCGGATACGAAAACTTCCCCGAAGATACCAACCGCTTCGTGCGACTTCGACGGCGATCTACATCCGATCGCATGCTCATCACTTTCGAAGATGATAAAACGTATGATATTCTTTTAAAAGAATAATATCATTCGATAATTATTTCTATATATTTTGGGGTCGGCTATCGGTGCGGTGCACCGATACGCCTTCCCGCTCGGCCTATTGCGCCTGTGGCGCAATACGTCCTCGCTATTTGTATATTTGCATGTACACGAAATCTTTGCATAAGACTTCGATACATCCGCACATGGGATGTTGTATCACCAAATAAATACACCGTGCAATGACGCTTCGGTATGAATAAAGGAACTCACGATGTCATTCATTCGTAAATTTAAAAAGCTCAAGGATTTCTCTATTGATGAGGATGTGGAGGAAAAAGAGAATAAGAAAATTAATAAAAAACAGCCATCAATAAAAATTGCAGAAATTCGCGAAATGTCCGTGCTCGATATCATCGATCAGATAATTCAACAGACGGCCGAACAGAAATTACAGATAAAGGGAATTCTTACTAAATACCTGAAAGTGTTGTCCGAAAAACTGAATATTACCCCAATCCAGGCCTTATTTCTCTCGGTTTTTGTCGAACAATGTGATGACAACGGCATTCGATATCGCGATCTCGCCAAACATTTCGATAGCTGCCGTACAGTCGAGGTTATCAAATATAAAGATGAAATCGACGATATGGTCAAAAGAGGGATTATTTTGCAGTCGAACGACAGACATGATCTTCCGACTTTCCGTATTCCCCATGGAACACTCGTCTGCCTTTGCAAGAATACGCTCCCCACACCACCGGAGCAGAAATGTTCGACACTCAGCGAGTGGCTTGAATCTATCGATAAATTACTCGAACGCGTCAGCGAAGATGAACTCGAGGACGAAGAGTTTGATAGCTTTATCAAAGAGAACTTTAAAAATAATCAGCACCTCACATGTGTACAAAAAATAAAGGAACTCAACCTCAGTACGGATGATCTTAAGCTGTTTTTGGCCATGAGCATGCGTTGCATCGTTCATGACGATAATTGTATTCGGGGCGATGATGTTTCAGAATATTTTAATAAATATGAATTTCGATGGGTGCAGAGGAACCTCGAGGATGGCGACCATTATTTGATGCAGCATAATCTCGTCGAACATGCGTGTGATAATGGCCAGGCCAATCCGAAAGAATGGTGCCTGACTGCGCATGCCAAGTCCGAAATTTATGGGGAGTTCAAACTCGATGTTCCCAAAGTATCGACAAAACTTAAATCATCCGATTCGATTGTAAAAAAGGACCTCTATTACGACGGTGAAGTATCACGCCAGCTCGACACCCTCAAAAGTATGCTCGAACCCGAGAGAATGAACCGTATATTGGAAAAATTAGCGAATAGCGGCATGCGCAAAGGCTTTGCGTGTTTGTTCTATGGCGGTCCCGGTACCGGAAAGACCGAGACCGTATTGCAGCTTGCACGCGAGACCGGCCGCAGCATCATGCAGGTCGATATCGCTACCATCCGCGATAAGTGGGTTGGCGAGACAGAAAAGCGCATCAAAGCATGTTTTGACAGCTATCGCAAAGAAGCAAACAAATGCGAACTCGCGCCGATTCTCTTCTTTAACGAAGCCGACGCGTTGTTTACGACTCGTAATGAGAACGCTGAATATGGCGTCGATAAGATGGAAAATGCCATGCAGAATATCATTCTGCAGGAAATGGAAACACTCGAAGGTATCCTGATTGCCACGACGAATCTGACAGGATCGCTCGATCCTGCATTTGAACGCCGATTCCTGTTCAAACTCGAGTTCACCAAACCCTCTGCAAACGCCCGCAAACATATCTGGCAGGCAATGATGCCGGGACTTACGGACAGCGATGCGCTCATGATTGCGGAGCGTTTCGACTTTAGCGGCGGACAAATCGAAAACATCGCTCGCAAACGCATCATCGACGATATACTTGCCGATCGCGACACAATTGACATCGACGCGATTATCGAAAGCTGTCGACACGAGACGCTCGATAAGCAGGAAAATAGCTGCCGAATTGGCTTTGTTGCATAGAGGGGCGGGCTATCGTCGCTTTGCGCCGATACGCCCTGCCTGCCGCGCTATTGCCTGCGGCAATACGCGCCGCATAACATTTGTTTCTACTAACACTCTGGTTGATTTGTCCATATTGCGAACCGTAACATCGCTAAAAAGGAGATTTATTATGACAATTCAGAACAACGACACAAACACACAGCAACCCTCTGCAAAACCATTGCAAAAGGTCCATCATAAATGGGGATACTGCACCTACGAAGGCCTTCCGGATATTTGTATTGAATATAAAGGCGAGGAACTGTGTGGGGTTATAACGGGATTGCATGCTCAGAATTTTCATATTAGGTTGAAGGATTACCCGGATTATATACTGTATGCAAATAAAGGTTCCCGAGGTGGTGAATGGGAAAAGGTCAAATTCATCAATGATACGTGTTCGGGCTTGTCAGATTTTGGCATGGAACGCGCCGTAGAGCTGATGAAAAGGATTTATGATCTTTACCACGACCCTAAAACCGGTGAATACCGGGATTTACGCACACCTTTGTTGGATGCAGCCGAACGCTTTCGTCTTGAGTTCGAGGATAAGCACGCCGAGGAATACGCAACAATCTATTTGCGCGAATGTAAGCGCGTTTGGAACAGGCATGTCAAAAGGCTCGTTAGAGAAGCAAGGCGTTTGCATGGCCAAAAGGGGCGGGATGACAGTCGGATAGCTCCTGAACTTGCCGGAAATCGTAAACTTGTCGAGGATTTGGACGAAGCCAAACGTAAGTATATGTTTGAGACCTTTGAGGATTATGCCAAACATACGTTAAATGTTGATAATCCATACGATTATGTGGACAAGGACTGCGTATGTTCCCGGGAAAGTATTATAGGTGTAGATAGTTATATTGTGATCATTGAGAGAAAATTACAAAACGTTACTGTGGAACTTGATGAGGCAAGGAGAAGTTTTTATTCTAAATTATCCCAAAGGATAGATCCCATTATCTCAGTTGAGAAGAATATAACGCGGCTATCTAGGCAATATTTGCGCAAAAATAGAATCACCCAGAAAGAACATCAGCGGAACCTTACCTGGGTGAAGTATAGAATAGCGCAGATAGAAGAAGAAACAATCATGCGACTGCGCAATATGTTGCTGGAATATGCAAAAGAAGTTTTGGGGTTGGATAATGTATTTGTTCAAGGGTATATCTATCACATTACAAGATATCCATCGAAAGATTAACAAGCGCGACGTATTGCCGCTTGTATTCGGTGCGTATCGAAGGAGACATTGTCATGTCGAGATCTCGCAAAAAGAATTGGGGGTGCAGCATCGCTTTAAGCTGTTGTTCGAAGAAGAAAGATAAGGCGATATTTCATCGCATTTATCGTGCACATGTGCGCGACTCTATCCGTCTTGGTCAATTCGATCTCATTGGAGGAAAAATGCTGCGACATCAACGGCGTTGGACGTGGCAATGCGAAGCAATGCTTTTTTCAACAAAACAAGATTATTCGATTGAAGCAATTTGCCAGAGAATTCGTACAGATGCGATGAATCACTACGAATGGTGTCATTGGAAGGGATGTTGGGTATGTCAGTTTTGTAGAATATGCGGGGGTAGTCCTGCGGAACTTGAAGCAAATTTGACCCATAACAATCTGAAGCGGTTCAGATCCTATATTGTCGCAAAATATTTTGGAAAGTAACATGCGAGCCGTATTGCCGTCAGGCAATAGGCGCGCAGGCGAGCTGTAGGCGCGTGTCGTGACGCGCGCCAAAGCGAGCTGCCATAAAAAATATAAATATGAGGAGAGTCAAAAATGAAACGAACACCACAATATTTGTTTGAAAAATACGGAAAAGAAGTTTTAATTGATTGGGATTATTCGTACGACGAAGAAACGGATGAAGACGTCGATTGCGATGAGGATGAACTAAAAGATGACATTCGCAAACTGATTGAACTTGGCGCAGAAGTAAATTGTGTTGATGAGGATGGAGATACGCCGGTTCATCGGTATATTGATCATTTTGATATACTCAAGATGCTGGTCGAAGAATACGGCGCAGATGTTAAGGTGCTGGATAAAGGCACTTTTGCTTACGAGAGTATTCTGCGTGATGATAGAATCGATATCATGCAATATTTGTTGGATCGTGGCATTGATGTCAATCGCCGTGACTGCAATGGCTGGTCGATACTTCATTATGCCGTGAATTACCGTATAAAAGCGAATTGCATTGATGAGGATATGATTGAAAAATGCCGTAATATAGACATGATTAAGATGCTGCTAGAGCATGGTGCGGATCCGAATGCACAAAGCAAGATGGGCACACCGTTGCATCGCTGGCTGGATAACGCCGATATTGCGCGTCTGCTGCTCAAGCATGGTGCTGACCCAAATTCGCGTGACTGGGACAACTGGACGCCGCTTTGCCTTTGCCGCGATGTAGAAACTGCACGTGTACTCATGGAATATGGTGCTGACCCAGATCTAGATCTAGGAGAATTGCGTACACCTTATATCCTCAATGAAGGATATATTTACAGTGCAATGCAGAGAATGGGGCATTATCGTCACAAGCAGAAACAGGCATTGCACATGTATAGCCGTGCGTTTGATATTGCGCAGAAATGCCATCAAAACCAAGTAGATAAGGTTGGCGTATCTATTTTCAACCATGTTCGGGATGTGGCTTTTCGCTGTGCAACAGACGAGCAAAAAACGGTCGCCATATTGCACGATACGATAGAAGACGGCGGTATGACTGCGGATGAATTGAGAGCCGCTGGTTTTGACGAAATAATCATCGAAGCGGTGGTCGCTATCACCCATAACCAGGGCGAAGACTATTTTGATTATATACGTCGTTGTGCGAAGAACCCGATTGCCAGAAAAGTAAAGATGCATGATATCGAACACAATCTGGAAGTGATTCGTTTTGCACGAAAATGCAAGCCGATAGTGGATATACGTACAAGGCAGTTTCGTAAGCATGGTCCTTTCGTGCTCAATGAAGATGATTTATATCGAATAAATAAATATCTCATGGCTTATGAAATTTTGAGGACAATTGATAATAAGGAAGCATTTGATAATGCAGGATTTATACCTGTTTAATCTTCTGCAAGCCCCCTGGGATGGTGCTTGAGAATGACACGACCATACTTTAAGGAGATTGCAATGCGAATCATATACGTACATGGGTTTAATACATACATTGGATCGACGACGGCGGCAAAGCTGCGCGCGCTGAATCTGTTGGATATCCATGAAATCGGTTATCCGTCAAACGGGATGTTTGAAGCCAATTTGAACAGTCTAAGAGCGCAGTATGCGCAGTTGCCGCCCGATGACACCATTCTGATCGGCACTTCGCTCGATGGGTTTTACATCAGCCAGCTCGCCGATTTGCCTGGGGTGAAGGCTATTGTGATGATTAATCCTGTCGTTTATCCGGAAACGGATTTGGCGCAGTTTTTGGGGAAGAACAAAAACTTCTGTACGCACGAGAAGTATGAATTCACCGAAGAAGCATTGCATTCCTATCATGAATTCAAGGATATGCGGCAGATATCTATGGTTCGCTATTTGCTTTTGGCAATGGGCGACACGCTGTTGAATCCGATGAATGCGCGAGCGTATTACGATGGTTATGCTGAATTGCATTTAATGGAAGGCGGGCACAGATTGGAGGATTTTGAATTGGTTAGGCAGGTGTTAGCCCAAATCGTCACAAAAGGAGTTAAATCATGAGTAAGTCTATTCGGCTATGTGCTCTGTCTGACACGCATGGACAGGATTTTACCATCCCGGAATGCGACATCTTTTGCCATTGCGGGGACTGGTCACCGCTGGCGTATCAAAGTGACTTTGAAGCGATGTACGAGTGGCTGGATTATTTTGTAGATACATTGTTGCATTTGCCGTGCAGATACGTTGTCATCATTGCCGGAAATCACGATTTGATCATGGAATCGGAGACAGCCATGGATATATTTGATGATATTCAGGAACGGCATGGCGGTGTTCGTAAATATCGAGATGAACAAGGAAATTTACAAATCGACAAGAAAAGTCATTATCTGGCTAGCTCGTCTGTCGAGTTAATGGGGCTGAAATTCTGGGGTTCGCCGGTGACGCAACAGATTAATCGCTATCGCAAGTATTGGGCATTTGAGACGAATTCACCTAGTTTTGATATACCAACGGATACGGACATCATTTTGACGCATCAACCACCTGAATGGAATGGTTTGGGGAATGTTTTATGGGGAATTCGGGAACCATCGGAGCCGCTTGGCTGCAAGGGGCTTACAAATGCTGTAATACAGACACAAGCCAAATATCATTTTTGCGGCCATATTCATACAGGTAATCACAGCGAATGCAGATATTCAAACGGCATAACTGTTGGCGTAAATGTGTCCATGCTGGATGAAGATTATGAGAAAGCGTATGATGCATTCTTGTGCGAATTACGTAAATAATTTAGTTATATTTAAAAAGTATTAAGTAAAATGGCACAACCACTTCATAAAAGAGTTATCCTGAGTATTCCTCTTCCAGATGCCCCTGAGTTTAATCCATTAGAACTATTTTTTACCACCCGAGCGCCGCAACGAAAAGGTTATACTCATAATTATATTGTTTTGGCAGATAGTCTGACTCAGCGAAAGAGAATGATTCGAGAACGAGTCTTTTTGTCTAACAATGCTGATTCAGAAATAGCTGTACATGTAAAATCTCAAGAAATTGCTATTCTGAACAATTTTGTGAGCAGAATTGTAAATAAATATGACTTCATTTCTACTGAAGATATGGAATACATCAAATCTGTTATCATCACATGTTTCAACGTAACGGTAGTTGATCATAATGTAAGAGCGAACGGTAAATTGCCGCATGATATATATCATGTGTCTTGTGACACTGATGGCGGCATTATTCCAAATATTTGCAAAGGTATAAAAACTGGAGGATGATAAATGGACATAACCACATTTATTAATTCACCTGACATTCGCGATCATATCAAGCATATTGGGTATCAATTCACTTCAATTGAAGCTGCCTGGCTTATCTGGCAGTGTCGTCATATCACACTCGCAGAGCGGCATGAGGCTTGGCGAGAGCTGATTCGATCGATGCCGGATGAAAGGATCAAAAAACGACGTTGGACGAGAGAATGGCCAAGTCTGCATGCGTATCTCGAAAAGCGTATTTCGTTTGAAGAAAAGCTTTTGTCTGCTTTTAATCAAACGACGTCTCAGACATTTTATAGGTGTGAGATTTGGGTGCCAGGTCAAAAACATTGGGAGGAGTCATTATGAAAGTTATTATGAACACGAATCATCCATCAGTACATCAGGTCAATTTAGATCAGAAGCTGGATTTGTCCACATATTGCCCCGAAAAGGGACTGCAGCTTGAACGGCCTGTTAAGATGAACAAACCAAAGAATGTATCAAAAGATGCAGGTATCATTGCATTTAGAGAAAACTTCCCGTTGATATGGAAATACCGGGAAGGCATCTGTAATACCCCGGAGCTCAGCAATATTACAGATGAAAACCTGGGGGCGGGATCATCTTTTGCCGGGCTGGCAAAAATTCGGCTCGGGGCTCTGTTAATCAAGTATAACGATGGACAGCTTCAATGTGGTTATTGTAATCATTGTGATTGTCCTACGCTTGGTTATTTTAGCACAAGAGGATTGAGCGGTCATGGGTATCATTGGGCTTTTTGTCCCAATTGCGGACAGGATTATCCAAAGCTCGGGCAGAGATTGGACGATCTGTTTAAAAACAACATACAATTATGCCCTGTCGTTGAAACATCATGGACGATCTGTGACTTGGTGATTGCATTGCAGAATATAGAATGCGAGCCGATTTGTAGCAGGTAATAGGCGCGCAGGCGTTCCGTATGTGCATTGCGCATAGGAACGCAACATCAAAAAACGGTTGATTTGCCCATATTGCGTACCATAACATCGCTAAAAAGGAGTCATTATGATAACGAAAAACGAAAACAAACCATTGCTTGATTTGAATAATACTGTCGATTTGAGCACGTATTGTCCTGAAAAGGCATTGCATCTCGAATGTATGAATCTCACACACGAACCAATGAATAAGTGTAGAGAACTATCCGAAATCATTGATCAAGAGATTAAATTGCGTCAACTATTCATTAACCATTTTGCACTCCTGTGGTCATATCGGGAAGGCATTTGTAACACCCCGGAACTCGCAAATATCCCAGTCACAGGCGCTGGCTATTTTGTGGGAACCAATCATCATGCAATACTCGGTGAATTGTTGTTTTTATACAATTATGGAAAGCTGAGATTGCCTCAATCGTGTGAAAAGTGTAAAGGCGAAATGCTTTTATATAAAACCGGTGGATTACCAGGCAGTGGTGCCGGTGTACAATTGGGGTTCTGTCCAAATTGTGGAAATATTAGACATACGTCTGATGGTCATGGTTATTATCAGCAAGATTTTTTCGGACAAAAATGTCCATGTCCAAAATCGGAAACACAGTGGACAATGGAAAATTTGATTGTGGCTTTGCAAAATACGGATAAATATCGATATGCAACAAAAGAAGAAATCGATAACTCTATTAAAGCTATTTTTGAAAAGTATGATGAAGCATTTAGAAAATTAGCAGATTAATGGTTAATAATCTTTAAACGGTTATAGCGACCATCGCCGAAGCAAGTTAAGAATAAATTAAATCATTTTGGAGATAGCAATGGAAAGAATAAAAACCATTTTAAATGATTATATCATTCAGGATATAGAAGACGAAATTGTTTCAATTTTCAATGGTCTTGGAATATATAAGACCTATGATTACACAAAACATCAGAATCTTTTGATGATACGCAAAAGAATCATCAATCGGCACGTTCTTGAATATCAGGATATTTTACTCAGTGATATCAGAGCATTTAACAGTGCAGTCGTTGATGACATGCACAAGTTGTATCATAGAGCACAAAGGGTTTATGAGGCAAACAGCCGTGTTGAGAGTAAAATTAAATTAGATGTGCATTGTTACCTTGATAATAAATATCCGGAACTGCATCCGATACAGGGAGACGGTCGTGATGCGCTTTGGGAAGCGCTTTGTGATGGCGGATGGAATGTTCTGTATAAAGATGGTGTTGGTAACGCCTGTTATAGACCCAATATGACTTTTGAAGAATTTATATATCTGGGTGATACACCATCTAACTGGAATGAGGGGGTAGATCGTGAATTGACCAAAGATATTCTTCTCTGCTATCCATTTCACAATTTGTTCGATCATACCTGTTTTGCATTGACGGATTTTATATTTTGCCGCAAATTCTGGACAGAGATTCATGTTGAAATACTTGATGATTCGAGATGTTTGTTATGCTCAGATTGTGGTTAATACATCAAATATTGAGCGCCCGCGTATCGCAGATAGTGGGCGCTGGGCGGCGTATCGGCGTAGCCGATAGCCAGCCGAGGCGGTCCGTATGCGCCGGAGGCGCATAGGAACGCGAAAAATAGCATAGACCGATGCCTGTTGGAGAATTCAGAGCCATGTCGAGATCGCGTAAAAAGAACTGGGGGTACAGTATTGCTAAGAGTTGTTGCTCGAAGAAGCAAGACAAAGCGATATTTCATCGTATCTATCGTGCACATGTGCGCAATTGTATAAATCTTGAGCAATTCGATCTGATTGGCGGAAAAATGCTGAAACATCAACGGCGCTGGACCTGGCAATGCGAAGCAATGTTTTTTTCGACTAAAGATGAATACTCGATTGAAAGCATCCGGCAAAGACTGCGTACAGATGTGATGTGTCATCATATCGGGTGCGACGGAGGAGGATGCTGGGTGTACCAATTTTGCAGGAGGTGCGGATGTGAACCAGAGGAGATAGAGACATATTTAACGCATGACAATCTCGTGAGGTTCAGATCTTATATTATCGCAAAGTATTTTGGTAAGTGATGCATTGGTGTGAGCTATTCGAAGAAATTCAACACAAGTATATAAAGGAGTTGTGAAATGGACATCACTCAATTTATCAATTCGTATGATATTCGCGATTATTTGAAAAAAATCGGTTATGAATTCTCTTCTCTTGAAGCGGCATGGCTGATTTGTAACTGCATGGGCATTACGCTTGAGAAAAGGCATGCTGCATGGCGTGAGTTGATACGTGCGATGCCGGATATGAAAATCGAAAAACGTCTCAATACGCGTGAGTGGTCAAGTCTGCATGACTATCTCGAAAACCGCATGGTGTACGAGAAGCGTCTGTACGAAGCATTTTTGACCAAGGAAGAAGGGGCTGTGTATTCGTGTTCAGTTTGGCTAAACGCATCAAAGAATCTTGAGAATTATGGAATTGATGATTATGGAGATGATCTGTATTCTAGTTATGTGAAATGTAAGAAATTTGTTAATGAGACTTATCATGATGAAGAAGGCAAAGCGAGATTTGGTCTCATATATAAAGTCAGAGTGTACAAAAAATTCATCGATGACGACGTTAAAGAAATTGTTGCCGATTTCAATGCACAGTGGGAATTGATGACGATATGGCAAAATGGCACTGTTTTAGATGATATCTGCGCCGATTTGGATGATTTAGATGGTTTATGGTTTTCGTTTCCGACGCCGTTTAAGAAGGGCGATATCGTCATCAATGCTCAGCCGTATGTGTGGCAATATGGCGAGGGGCCTTTTGTGTTGGATAGGATACCGCCCAACGATGCGGAATATATTGAACAACATCAAAATGATGCGGACTCAAGCGATATGATTGCGACGGGATTTTTTCAAGAAGCTGATGGGAGCATCTATGGCGAAGTCATGCATAATTATATGAATCTAGAGTATTATCGGGGGGATATGTCTGGAATACGGCGTATTCTAAAGGCTTTGAGCAATTTCATGAAAGAGGAGATAGATATAGGCCTTTATTCGAAAGCTTATCATGCCATTTTAATGGATGAATATGCCAAAAGCGTTGCACCGGAACACTTTACCGACGAAGGTATGAGACTGGTTGGATTGAAGTAACGATGTTGGGAGAAAACCATGGACAATGAACGAAAGGATTGTATTCAAAACAGTATTGAGTTTGAATCTGAATTGAAGGAATTATCTGATGAAATCCCCGGAGAATGTTTAAATCGTGAAGATAACAGAGACACTGATGTCGAATGGGAGCATCAGCAGGCAGAGCTGAGAAAAGAGGTTGTACCTAACAGTTTTCTAGATAGGTTACTTAAATCTAATCCTAATAATTATCTCTTTCGCGGAGAAGATGGAGAGGTGCGTGTGGTCGTTCCAGACTAGTCTTTTGATTGGGGAATCTGCATCATATTGCAATGAGCCATGTCGCAACCAACAATAGACTGTGCAAAGTAATTAAGGAGATAGCAATGAGAATCATATACATACATGGGTTTAATTCATACATTGGATCGACGACAGCGGCGAAACTGCGTGCGCTGAATCTGATGGATATTTTTGAAATCGGATATCCGTCGGACGAGATGTTCGAAGACAATTTGAACAGTTTAAGAGCGCAATATGCGCAATTACCGCCCGATGACACCATTCTGGTCGGTTCTTCGCTCGGTGGGTTTTATATCAGCCAACTCGCCGATCTGCCCAGGATTAAGGCGATTGTCATGATCAATCCCGTGGTTTATCCCGAAACGGATTTGGCGCAGTTTTTGGGGCAAAATAAGAATTTCTGTACACACGAAAAATATGAATTCACCGACGGAGCATTGCATTCCTACCATGAATTCAAGGATATGCGGCAAACATCTGTAACTCGCTATTTACTATTGGCAATGGGCGATACGCTGTTGAATCCGTTGAATGCGCGTGAATATTATGACGGCTATGCCGAGCTGCATTTGATGGACGGCGGGCACAGGCTGGAAGATTTTGAGTTGGTCAAGCAAGTTGTATGCGAAATCACAACAAAAGGAGTGGAGAAATGAACCAACCGCATTCCGATCGAAATGAGCAGTGTTGCACCCTTTCAGGGTGCTTATATGTTGGGGGATTTCGTTTCCCGGGGTTGCGCTACGCTTCACCCCGGGCTGTGATATTGCGCCCTTTCAGAGCGTGAAACCGTATATAAAATAGTTAGTATAAATGAGAATATACTATGCAAGATCAAAAGTATACAGAAACTGAACTAAGAGAAAAAGCAAAAATATCGCCTAAAATGGAAGCTCTTATGACACGCAATGGTGTAATTGAAACAGAAGAACGGTATCAAAGAAGACTCGGTATATTGCGTCAAATACACTGTGGAAAACCTGTCGAGCATGAGAAATTGCATGCATTATTCAATGCGTATACAAAAACATTCTTTTAGTGGAAAGCCATGAAAAATAACGATACCATTCGCTTATGCTCTCTCTCGGATACGCACGGTTTGGATTTTACAATCGCCGATTGCGACGTCTTTTGCCATTGCGGGGACTGGTCGCCGCTGATGTATCAAAGTGACTTTGAAGCGATGTACAACTGGCTGGATTATTTTGTAGATACATTGCTGCATTTGCCGTGCAGATATGTTGTTATCATTGCCGGGAATCACGATTTGATCATGGAATCGGAGACAGCCAGGAATGTATTTGATGAAATCCAGCAGCGGCAAGGCGGTGTCCGGGAATATTGGGACGAAAAAGGGATTTTGCGAACTGACAAGAAAATTCATTATCTGGATTGTTCATCTGTCGAAATCATGGGGCTGAAATTCTGGGGATCGCCTGTGACGCAGCAAGTGAATCGCTATCGTAAGTATTGGGCATTTGAGACGAACAGACCGAGTTTTAATATACCCAGTGATACAGATATTATTTTGACGCATCAGCCGCCGGAATGGAAGGGTCTGGGAAATGTATTATGGGGAATTAATGACCCCTCCGAGCCGCTTGGCTGCAAGGTTCTTACTGATGCTGTAATGCAAACACAAGCCATATATCATTTTTGCGGGCATATCCATACCGGGAACCATGAGGTATGTCGTTACCCCAATGGGACGATTGGCGTGAATGTATCGATGCTGGATGAAGGGTATGAAGCGCGGTATGAGCCGTTTTCGTGTGTGGTCGAACAAGGAGGACATTAACATGGCACGGGACAACACAGAACAAGAAAAACCATTCTGCATATTTTGTATTGGCGAATTGGGCAAAATGTTTTGCGACAATTTTGAGAACAGGCTTAGAGGGCAATGTACGTGTTGCGTGGTGGACGATCTGACCGAATTACAAGAGCATTGCGATTCTGATGCGCATTCCGAGGATGCGTTTTGGATGCTCATCGCAGAATATGATCAGGATATTTGGGAAAAGTCTTTGGAGAATGATGAAATCAAGCGACTCATGCATGAGATTTCAGTTAAATTTATCATTATTCATCCGAAGAATAATATTGTCACAACCACGGAACGAAAATTTATACGATTGATGGACTATGGCAAAGTCGTACTCGCTATGCCTGAAATGGCACACAAATCGTCGATGGAAACGATGTGTATGTCCCTATATGATATCATTGCTGCATGCAGTATGACTACTGGTATGGTGAATATTGAATATCCGGATTTGTTTCATGCTGGGGATAGCAACAACAGTTATGGTATGATTTATGAAGCAGACTGTACACACTGCGGTCAGATGAAACAAATCGCATCAAATATAAAATCACAGGTTGAAAGAGAGATTTCAACTGAGGATATAAAGTCTGCAATTCTGATTTTGACATCAGATCGAAATATATCATTAGTGACAATATGTAATGTCGCGGCGATTGTTGAAAATATGATTGACGAAGATGCTGCGCTGATATGGGGGCATGTTATTACTGATTCTGAATGCGGCATCACACTTGTCGTGTTTCGTGAAATGGCGGAAGATGTGGAATGACATTTTGTCGTGGATCATTTTCGTATAAATCATTTTGTAGTTTGAGGCCGTATGCGCAAAGCGCATAGGGCGAGACAAGCGCCGTATTGCCGCAGGCAATAGGCGCGAACGCAGGGCGTGTTGAGCGAAGCGAAACAGACAGCGAACTGGAGTGGAACATGAATGAACATCATTTTGATAATATGCGGCCATTCATCATTGCTTTGGACATTACTAAGGAAAATGAAGAAATTTGTATTGGTGTGTGTACGCTTAATGAGCATGGGAAGTTATCAAATGAAGGGGAATCATGTTATCAGGTGTCCATAGATGAAGAAGAATATATCCAATTAGCAGCTGGAGAATTTAAACATAGATTTGTACCAGGAAAACATCGCATTAAAATACGTGGAGAAATAGTGAGGATTAAGCTTGGCAGAGAACATGGATATCCATATATCGATATAGAACAATGGGGCGATATTCAATGGTTAAGCATGTATCAAATGTTTATGAATTGTGATCGAATTAACTTTTCTGCAATGGATGCTCCTGATTTATCTCGATGTGTATGTATGAGCGAGATGTTTAGGGATGCCTATGGGTTTAATTCTCCGATAGGACATTGGGATGTTTCTCATGTAGAATATATGGAAGGTATGTTTGACGGTGCGAAAAGTTTTAATCAGCCTATCGGAGATTGGGATGTTTCAACTGTGCGTAACATGAACCGCATGTTTTGTGGAGCAACCGCCTTTAATCAGCCTATTGGGGAATGGAATACCTCAAATGCTGAGAATATGTCCTATATGTTTTATCACGCAGATTCATTTAATCAGCCCATCGGAAATTGGAATACTTCGAAAGTACGTGACATGTCATATATGTTTATGTATGCGGCATCTTTCAATCAGCCTATCGGAAAATGGGACACATCTCATGTCAGTGATATGAAAGCGATGTTTGCTGCGGCATATCAGTTTAATCAACCGATTGGCGATTGGAATACAGAAAACGTCATGGATATGAGGAGCATGTTTGAGTATGCCTTGTCATTTGATCAACCGATTGGCGAATGGGATACAAGTCATGTGACCGATATGCATGCCATGTTCTGTGGAGCAAGATCGTTCAATCAGGATATCACAGAATGGAATACCTATGCTGTTCACGATATGGATAATATGTTTATCGGTGCCAGCAGTTTTGAATCCGAATGGTATGGGTATTTTTTAGATGATTGTTGTGAGAGCATATTCAGAGATAATGAAATCTTGTTTGATGAACCAAAGCGCTACAATTTACCGCGACACTATGAGAAGTCAGATCATCCCAATGCTCGAGTTATCTTTAAAGAACTCGGATTGGAGGGGATTTTCTCAGGAAAGGATGCTATCGAAATGCTTTTGGCGCATCAGATAATGCAAGACAAGGTGGATGCTCATGGTATTTCATCGGGATATGCAGGACTGGATAAACTCATTTATGGTTTTGAGAAAGGCACACTCACTATTATCGCAGGGGCGCAGCATATAGGGAAAACCGCTTTAGCCCTTAATCTGGTGAACAATATTACCTTGAATGAACAGATTCCCTCTGTGTATTTTTCGTATGACAATAGCATTGTTGAACTGGCGACTAAACTATTGCTGATTCAGGGCGGACAATATGGAGCGTTTCTGGACAGCAATCTATCTTTCGACAATCTGGAGAATGATATTCAAGTGCAGCTTAATCGTGCAATGGATACTATAGCGCAATCTAAAATCTATTTTGTGGATCCTTTGTCTCCGGAATTGGAGTATGTAGAATCTCAGGCAAGAGTGCTGCGTCACGAAAAAGGTATTCAGTTACTGATCGTGGATTATCTTCAGGTTTTATCTATACATGGAAAGCACTGGCATCCGGATGTTCAATCCAGTACTGTGATTCCCAGTCTTGTGATTCGATTAAAGCGTCTTGCCAGGGAACTGGATATTCCAGTTATCGTACTTTCGCAAGTTAATTGTTCGTGTATGGATCGGGCATGCAGATGGCCGCAAATGGCAGACCTCTGGGGAGCCGGGAAATGTGCGGATAATGTATTGTTCATAAACAGACCAGGGTATTATGATCAATACGGTGGAAACAGATTCATTATCCACGTGGATAAAAGTTTGCACAAAACGGGGTGTTGTGAGTTAGGCTGGGAATCAATGAGATGCAAACTGATTGAGGATTTGAAATAAGGCTTATGCGCCAATAACGCATAGTCTGGCGTTATTACGGGAGACAGACAAATGGACGAATTGTTTGACGGATTAAATGCGCAGCAGTTGAATGCGGTGATTGCGACGGAAGGCAATGTGCGGATTATTGCGGGTGCCGGTTCGGGCAAAACAAAGACGCTGACGCATCGGTTCGGTTATCTCGTTTTAGCGGCAGGCATTCAGCCGGGAAATATATTATGTGTGACGTTTACGAACAAGGCGGCGCGCGAGATGAAGAAGCGCGTGCGCAAACTGATAGGAGACGGCTGCGACAGCTCTCTGATTACGACTTATCACGGTTTTTGTGTGCGCGTGCTGCGAGATGATATATATCGTTTGATGTATCCAAAAACCTTTTCGATTCTGAATGAAACTGAACAGCGGCGGATTCTGGCTGAAATCTATGGCGAGTTGGATTTGAAGATGGATAAGGCGACGTTTGAGAATGTGATGAATGCGGTGCATCGTTTGAAATCAGATGAGAAATATGTCGATTTGATGATCAATAATGATGTCGAGTATATCGTCGTGCCACCTGCTGACAGCAATACGCCTGTGAATCCGTTCGAAGTGGATGTCATTAAGCGATATCTGAAGAAACAGAAGAAGCTATTTGCGCTCGATTTTGACGATTTGATCGCATTTACCTTTACGATATTTGGCCGTTATCCCGAAGTGCGGGATAAGTGGTCAGAACAATTGTATTATATTCAGGTCGATGAGTTCCAGGATTCATCAAAGCGCGAATTGAGATTGATACAGGCGTTGTGTGCGAATCATCAGAATCTGTTTGTCGTGGGTGATCCGGATCAAAACATTTATGAGTGGCGAGGTGCGGATATGTCAATTCTGGTCGATTTTGACAAGATATTTCCTGGGACTCAAACGATTATGCTAAATCAGAATTATCGTTCGACGGGTAATATATTAAAAGCTGCCAATACGCTGATCGCACATAATAAGAATCGCATACCGAAAGATTTATATACGATTGGTGAGCCTGGGGCGAATGTCATTCATCTGCATGCCAAATCGGAATACGAAGAAGGCCGATGGATTGCGCACGAAATCAAGCGGCTGGTGAGAGATGAGGGAATTGAATATCGGGATATTGCCATTCTGTATCGTGCCTCATTTTTGTCACGATTTATCGAGCAGGCATTGATGGGAGCTGCGGTGCCCTACGAAATCTATGGTAGCGTGCGTTTTTATGAACGCATGGAGATTCGCGATGTGCTGGCTTATTTAAAACTCGTGATGTGCGATGATGATGACGCGTTTGAGCGCATTATTAATACACCGCGACGCAATTTTGGAAAGGCACGGCTGAATGCTTTGAAAAATCTTGCAGAGAATGAAAATACATCTTTGTATTCGACACTCAAGATGCATCAGAATGAGGTAAAATTTCATCATGCAGATATAGAACAATTTATATTATTGATTGAAAACTTACGTCAGCTAAAGGATGAGCTGCCAGTTTCGGAGCTGCTTCAGAAAGTAATTACAGAATCGGGTTATGAAAAATATATTCGGGAACTGGGCAGCACAGAAAGACTGGACAACCTGGCAGAATGCAAGCGCGCAATATGGGAGCGAGAGCAAAGCTATGGAGAATATTACTCGCTGAACATTTATTTACAGGAGGTGGCGCTTGAAAGTCATTATGAGCTTGAAGAAAATCTGGACAAGGTGAAGCTGATGACGATTCATGCGTCAAAGGGGCTTGAGTTTCC
>OCTW011494493.1_pt1 | contig 28993 bp, 22 predicted proteins | sample 1539671 | NCBI WGS metagenome assembly OCTW01 (sample SAMN02144230, study PRJEB22623) | gut metagenome | biome: sheep rumen | host: Ovis aries | place: New Zealand | reverse complement strand
GGTGTAATTCATCTTTTTCAAATATATAGTATGATCACCCTTAGTGAGATGAGTATCATATTGAATAGTAATATGTGCAATATGTAAAATATAAATACAGGTACAAACAATCGCCGATACCAAAGCGAATGATGGCAAAAATTCATGAAAGAAGAAACACAACAAAGAAGCAATCCAAAGCAAATTGAAGATACAACTAAATTTATATATCAATTCCCACAAATGCCTATCTCCGTCAACCACCGCATTATCTGTCACATATTGATCTTTTATGATATATGGCCAAACAAATGGAATTAAACTCATTACTATAATAATAATTAAAGCCAAAAAAGTAGTTAAATTCACAACACTATAAAAGGGAAATATAACGACATTATATAAACATATTTTAAAACCATTCCAAATTTTTGATGCAATATTCTTATAGTCGCATGTTTTTTTTAAATCAGCAATGCCCAGTGCATCGAGATTCATCGTTTGATTCACATAATCTTCGATAAAGCTTTCATCAATATTACCTGGCAAAGCTGCCCACAATTCGATATTGCCGTCAGCCCCATAATCCGTTACGGACTGCAGTTTCTTTAAATAGGCATCTTTCGTCCACTTTGTATTTTCTTTGCCTGATTTTGGAATATTCAGATCATTTTGACCTTTGCGAAACTGTTCAAACGCCATTCTGATTTCATGGATATCACTCAGTCGTTCATCGGCCTTCGGCTCGAGCATTTTCCTTAAAACTTCGACAACAGGGTGTGGCAATGACTGAACCACAGGTTCAAATATCAGCCTGAAATCTTTTACCTGCATATCTGCAGGCGATACCCCCGAAAGAACATGCACGACCAATGCCCCCAAAGAATAGATATCACTTGCTGGTACGGGCGCACCCATGAGCTGTTCTGGAGCCATATACCCAAAAGTACCGGCAACTGTCGAACCACCACCCTGCACCTGCGGGTTAGCTACAGCCCCAAAATCGATCAAATACGCCTTATAACCACGCGTTTTGGGTACCAAAATGATATTCGAAGGCTTGATATCCCGATGAATAATGGGCGGAATGTGCTTCTGAAGCTGCTCAAGAATATCCAATATCTGCAATACAACATCGTAAAATTCATAGACAGTAAAATGCCAGTTTTCATTGAGCAGAGCCTGAACTGACTTTCCCGGAATATACTCTTGAACAATATAGGCACAGGGCGGTTCATCCTGAAGGCACTCCATGGCATCATAGAACTCAGCCACCCCATCGATATGCAGCGAAGCTAAAACCTCTCCCTCGCGCTTAAAAAGTGCATATTCTTTCCAGTTTTTGACCGACCCGATGTTGAGCTGCTTGACGACAACTTTTTTATGATCACTTAATCGCTCTGCAAGATAGACACGCCCCTGACTGCCATGACCGATTTCCCGAACAAACTGATATTTTTCCTCAAGCGAACGAGGTGTCGGAAGGGTGTCCTCCAATAGAGGGAGCGCTTCATCCTTGGAATATTGAGTTTCTATTTTTCTATCCATAGAAATACTATTAAAAACGCAATCAATAAAAATCGTGCGCACCGTATTGCCGCAGGCAATAGGCGCGCAGGCGTTCCGTATGCGCAAAGCGCATAGGAACGCCCCATAAACCATTAATCATCCAATTTGGAAAACATATCTTTCGTTGCTCCACAGACGGGGCAAACCCAGTCATCGGGAAGGTCTTCGAACGCCGTTCCCGGGGCAATGCCGCTATCAGGATCGCCGACGGCGGGATCATATTCATAACCACAGGGATCACATACATACTTGCTCATTGGATTCTCCTCAAAGTATTATCCAGTTGCCGGAATACCATATCCCGGTCATTCTTGTTTATAGGATAATGACAGCAAACACCAATGGAAAAGATAAAGGTGCTTACAATTGATCAACTTTGCAAAAAATATGGCGGCAAGCCTGTGCTCAAGCCATTCATGCACACCTTCGAGCCAGGCAAATGGACATTCATCATCGGGCCGAATGGCGCAGGAAAATCGACACTGCTCAGACTACTTGCATGCCTCGAAATGCCGACAAATGGCCAAATTCGGTTGGATGAATGCTCGCTCGCCGAGTTGACCGCGACAGAACGTGCGCGGCTCATTGCCTATGTACCGCAACGACTCGAAGCCGTTCCGGCACTCACGGTTTGGGAATTTGTCTGTCAGGGTGCGTATGCATGGTTAAAACTCGAGCCAGATAAAATGCTTCAAGCGCGCACCACACAAGCACTTGAGGAACTTGGGCTCACATCGTATGCCGACCGCCGCCTCGATACACTTTCGGGCGGTGAGCTGCAACTTTGTGTATTGGCTTCGGCACTCGTTCAAAATGCCAGAGTGTTATTGCTCGATGAACCAACCTCTGCACTCGATTTGAAGCATGCCGAATTGTTTTGTCAGGCCGTTGCACAACTTAAAGCGACAGGTATGACCATCATTTCGACGACGCATGATTTGACACAGGCCGCACGATACGCCGACGATTGTCTATTATTGAAAGCAGGTGAATGCCTGTTCCACGAATCGGGCTTGCCCAATGCGGATTTGCTTGCAACAGCATACGAAATGCCTGCACCAGCATTTGAGCGATTCTGCACGCTTGAACGCGCCAAAATTCAGGAAAAACAATCCTTCCAGGAAACGAAGCAGCCTGCGCCCCCAAAACATTTAAATTGGCTCTGGTTTATCATCGCGTCCATAATTATTCTTATGATATGTCCATTTTTCGGCGCATCCTGGTCTACCCCATTCGACAATAGTGATATCTTTATAAATCTACGCATTCCACGCGTGTTGTGGGGCGCTATTGCGGGAGCAACGCTTTCGATGGTCGGCGGCGTCCTACAATCACTCTTTCAGAATCCCCTTGCTACACCTTATACTTTGGGTATAGCGAGTGGTGCCTCGCTGGGTGCAATGGCAGCCATACAGGTCGGGATCGCAGCACTCTGGAGTTTGCCCATTGCAGCCTGTACCGGCGGTTTACTATGCATGGCCGTCGTTCTGATACTCACTTCGCGCACAGGGCTGCGCCAACCCATCACCTGCCTGATGGCAGGTGTGGCTGTCTCGATGTTTTGCAGCGCAGCAGGACTTATCATACAGGCTTTCGCTACGCCGCTCACTGCGCACCAAATGATGCGCTGGCAGCTCGGCGGCCTCGAAATCGTCGGTTATTCTTCGTTTATTTCAATGCCCTTTATTCTGGCAGCACTCATTGGCATGTATGCGATCAGTAAACCACTCAATCTAATGAGTGTCGACGCCGATTTGGCAGCCACACGCGGCGTCCACGTCCCCAAAACGCGCACACTCGCCATTTTGGCCACAGGCATTGCAACCTCACTGGTCGTTGCGATTTGCGGCCCGATTGGTTTTATCGGCCTCATCATACCAAATGCAATCCGGCATTTATATGGTGCCGATTTGCGTCGTCTGCTGCCACTGTCTGCACTGTTGGGTGCCTCTTTTTTAATACTCGCCGATACCTGTTCGCGCATTTTGGAACGTCTCGCCTGGATTCCCGTCGGCGTCGTGACGGCAATCATTGGCGCACCGATTTTTATTTATGCATTGCTCCGGAGAAAAAGGAATTGATAATTGATATTTGATAATTGATATTTGATATTTGATATTTGATAATGGATAATGGATAATGGATAATTTTTTTCCGAAGAAAGAACTTCTTTTTACGATTTACCAATCAATTGTTAGATATCAATTAGCATTCTCTCCAGAGCATATCGAATCCAACTATTTATCATTCAATTATCAATTGTTAATTATCAATTGCTAATTGACTACAGCCATTTCGATTTTTTGAATATCACAATCAACCCGATGGCAACCACGATCATCACGCTCCAAACCACCGCATATCCATAAGTCCAGTGCAGCTCGGGCATGTTGTCGAAATTCATGCCATATACGCCGACAATGAAGGTCAGAGGATTGAAAATTGTCGCAATTGTCGTCAGTACCTTCATGATTTCGTTCATGCGGTTGCTCGACAAAGACAGATAGGTATCGTGAATGCTGCCCAAAATATTAATATACGAATCGATCATATCGAGTACCTGAATGACATGATCGTAAACATCGCGCAGATACATGCGGGTTTCTTTGGTAATCAGTTCAGAATCTGTCTTTTCGAGCATGGAGACTTCATCTCTGAGCGGCCAGACGCTCTTTCTAAAATCGAGAATTTCACGTTTAAAACCATGAACTTCTTCGAGATTGATCTTTTCTGCATTGACAAAGAGCGCATCTTCGCATTTTTCGATACCAAGACCGAGTTTTTCGAGTGCAATAAAGTAGCCGTCGACGATGGCATCGATGAGTGAATACATGCCCATATCGCTGCCGGATGTACGCAGTTTGCCTTTGTTTTGTCGAAGACGCTCGCGTACCCCATCGAAAACATCGCCTGGCACTTCCTGAAATGAAACGATATACTCCTCACCCATGAGGATGCTTAAATGCTCCAACGCGAGTTCCTGTACTTTTTCATCATATTGAACCATATTGAGTACGCAGAACAGATAGCTCGGATAATCTTCGTATTTGGGACGCTGATCGGTATTGGCAATATCTTCGATGGTCAGTGGATGAATGTCAAAAATGTCACCGACCTGCCGCAAAACCTCGACATCGTGAACACCAACGACATTGACCCAAACGATACCCGGTGCATCACTCAATTGCTTAAGCGTCTCAACATTGACATTTTTATGTTCCTCGAAATGTTCTTCGTTGTAGAGCATCACATCGATCTGTACGCGTTCTGAGCGCTGTTCCCCAACATAGACCGGAGTTCCGGGCTCCAAACCGCTTTTTCCACTTCGTCGCATAACCTATCGTATCCAAATATAATATCATCCAATCCCCCCAAAAATCCCGCTTAAATTCTATCAGTCCCTTGCAATGCACGCAATCTTTTCATGTTTCCGTATCAATCACGCTGAGTTTTTCTGCCTCAATGCGCATCATCATCACCACAAATACATACGGCAAACGAACTGGATACATTTCGAAACCACATCGATTTTGGTTGTATTATCAGAATTATCACGTAAATTAAATTGTGGGGATGTGCTTCTTCTGGGTAACTCAATGATCAAAAAAAATACTCTTAATCGTCTTAGTTCTACTCATACTTGATCTGATTTATCCAGGATGTGCCGTCTGGCGCGAAATCGAACAAACCCCAAAAGGAGAACGGCTCGATCGCATCCGACAATCCCCGCATTTCAATGCCGAAAAAGGAGAATTCGTCAATCTGACGCCGATCGAGAGCGTGATGAACGACTCCGAAGAAGGCTCTGGAATTGCTGACTTTTTGTTTGGCAAACATCCCGATGTCATTCCCGCACATCCGCTTCCGGTTGTCAAAACGGATTTGCGCGCGCTCGACCGAAACGTCGATATCGTCGTATGGCTCGGACATTCGACGGTTTATATACAGCTCGACGGTGTGCGATATCTCTTCGATCCCATTCTGACAAGCGGATTCCCGGTTTCTGTTATGATGAAACCATTCCGCGGAACAAATGTATATTCCCCGGATGATATTCCGGATATTGATTATCTTATCATCACACACGACCACTGGGATCATCTGGATTACAAAACCGTTTCAGCCATCAGGGACCGCGTCAGACATGTGGTCTGTGGCCTCGGCATCGGTCAGCATTTCGAATACTGGGGCTATGATCCAGCCAAAATTCACGAGCTCGACTGGAACGAAGACTGGACGGTCAATCCCACCATGACCATTCACTGCCTGCCATCACAGCATTTTTCGGGCCGCCTCGGCGGCAACAAAACCTTATGGGCATCGTACCTCATCGATGGCAAAAAAAAGATATTCGTCATGGGCGACGGTGGCTATGACGACCGCTTCAGCAAATTCGCCGAAAAATATCCCAATGTCGACCTCGCCATCATGGAAAACGGCCAATACAACGAAGGCTGGAAAGCCATTCATCTTTTGCCGCAGCAACTCTCAAATGCCATTGATGAACTCCATCCGACCCATGTATTGACGTATCATCACGCAAAATTCAAATTATCTGTGCATACATGGTATGAACCGCTCGAAAATATATATAATAATTCACGCGGCAAACCATACCATCTGCTGACACCTCAAATCGGTCAAATCATTGACATTCACGCCCCCATCGCCGATGAGCCCTGGTGGCGCGATGAGATATAATTTTCACACTCTTCTATTTTTTCTGCCCCGCCGCTATCTCGCCCTATGGCTCAATACGCGCCGGCTCGCCGCTATTTCAGCGCTGCGCGCCTCAATACGCGTCTCGATTTCGTGTCGTGAGCATTCGAAAGTATGAATCGAAGCCTATGATTAAAGCTCGACATGCGTATTAAAAGCACTTAAAATTAATCTGTCTGTGGTGATGGAGGTGTACAATGGCTCAATTGATTTTTTCAGGTTTTGAAAAGATTTTACAGAAATCCGGCGCAAGGCATGAAGATACTTCCCATAACTCAAACAGATTAAAATGGTGTGCAATGCTAACATTTGCATTGCTGTCTGCCTGCTCAGACGAGTCGGACGTATTATAATGCAGACTGTTCCCTGAATACGGATGCATGTATGCCGAACGCATCACAAGAATCATGTGGCAACGATAGCCTTGACGAGGGCGAAATATGCGATGGCAGTCAGATCCGCGAAACGGCAGACTGCCCGGAAGGCATGCATCTCCCCGAAGGTAAGGCGTTTGCTTGCCATGCAGATTGCACACTGGATATGAGTGCCTGTGAAACAACAATTGCTGGCACACTCCCACAGGGACGCGTCGTCCCCGACGAAAAGCACTCCGATTTGACAGAAATTCCGCTTCACCGTACGCCGCAGGATACATTCCCAAATGAGGATTTATTTGTAGATCGTGAAAACGAACCATCGCAAATCGTTGCAGCTGTCCCCAAAGACGCGCAAATCGATATCATTGGGTCCGTTGGCGAAAAATGGCTCGTCCGGTATAATGAGGATGAAGGTTATATCGATAGAATGCATGTTCAACGCACGAACGATCTGGAAATTCCCGCATTGGATTATTCGTCGCCTGCCACAGCCAATTATTATCAAAAAAACGAAAACTGGAAGGATACTAAAGTCTGTACTGTCGGAACGGTCGAAAGTGCCGGCGGTGTTCCCGTTTCAGTCGCAAATGCAGTGTCATCCATCAAAAGCACGTCCGTGACTCCCGACGTGGTCGCGAATAAAGTTGATACCTATTTGGGAAACTCCGCCGATTACATATGTCAGCTGGTCCAAAACGAATACCAGCTCGAATGCGAGTATCTGGATAATAAAAAAGGAATGAACGGCGGCAGCAATACGACAAACGATGCCGCTGTCCGCAGCAATGCCAAGGCAAAAATGCAGGAAGCCTTTAAAAATGGCTGGTATGTCGCAGCCGAAGAAGGATGCGGCAAATCATCCTATTGGGGAGCAAAACGCACGATTCTGGTCTATGGCTACGATGAGAAAAATGACAGAGTCTTTGTCGATGATCCCCAAAATCTCCATTACATGGAAGAAAAAGGGATAGAGTCTTTCCTGAACTGCAGCCACAGCATGTCGATAATCCAAAATACGCCATGTACTCCAGATACATGTCAGAAATCGGGAGACAATCAGAAGCCTCCGGTCGTCAGTTGTACATTCAAGGTTCCCAACACATCGGGTACAAAGTACTATGTCAGTGCATCGGGCACTTCGACAAAGGGAACCGATCCCAAGGCTCCCATGGGGATAGAAACCGCCAATTCCAAAAAGTTTAAAGCCGGCGATCAAATCCTGCTCAAATCGGGAGATATTTATTATACTCAACTGAAAATCGAAACGGAACCAGGCATCAAATCGCCCATCTATATCAGTGCATATGGTGATGGCGCTCTACCTGTTGTCACTCCGGCAAAAGTCATCGATTCTGCAAAAGCCTGGGAAAAAACCGATACCCATATATGGCGCGTCAATCTCAAGAATACTGGGTCTTACAGCGGATATAAAGGAACTGACGCAAAAGACTATAACATCGGTTTTATCAAAACGCCTGATGGTCAGATCCATGGCCGTGTTCGAAGCGAACTCGCCCAACTCAAAGATCCTCTCGATTATTTTGGTAAGAACGAATACCTTTATATCTATTCAGACGATAATCCTTACAAATCCTATGGAACACTGATTCTGGCTCCAAACATTATTGCAGTCCAGCTTAACAGCAATACCGATATTTCATGCATACACGTCAGAGATACCGGCAGTCATGGCGTTAGAAACGCCACTTTCCCTCTGACATCCAGCAAAATTCACGATCTCGTCATAACGGATATCGGCGGATCCATACAAAATCCCGCTAATAGTACAACGCGTTATGGCAACGGTATTGAAATCTGGGGCACATCCAGCGCAAAGGACAACAAAAATAATGATATCTATCACAACCTCATCCGAAACGTTTTCGATTCCGGAATAACATTCCAGGGCAATGATGGTTCATATACCGGCAATAAGATTCACGACAATATCATTATTCGAAGCAGTGCATCTTTTGAATTATGGTCACACAATGCAAACGATAACATGAGCATCGAAGTCTATAACAATTATTCGGTATTTGCAGGGAAAGGATGGGGAAATACAGATCGGGGCTCAAACGATTCCTCCAAAACGATGTGGTTCGGCGATTATACTTTCGGGTGGTTCGGCGATTATACTTTCGGAAAATTCGGAGGTGTTAACGCAACGAAACTTTCTCTAAAAAACAATATCTCTGTCAGTGCTTTCCGGGTATTTCGTTTTACCACAGACTTGCCGCAAAATCAGAAAATCACATGGTCGGGCAATACAGGCTATCTCGGCGACCATCTCCACCATATCATCCAGTCGAAACCGGTAACCAGCACCGATATCAATGCTTACCTTGCCACCTATCCGACGATGAATACCTGGACTATGCTGACCATGACCGATGCCGAAAATGAAGAGCTTGACTGTGCAGCCGCCACCATACTGAATTCACTCAGTTATGACGAGATTCTGAACTATCTCAAAACAAATTTTCCCCTTCAATCCAAGTAAATCCCATTTTTCCGACATATGGCTAAACAAACAAAATGCCGAAGTTGCGAACCGTATTGCCGAAGGCAATAGGCGAGCGTGCGTGGCGTATGCCACAGGCATAGCCACGCACACAAAATAGAAACGTTCCGTGGAACTGAACACCAGATGCGACGATGACCGATCCCCCCAAAGTCGCTCGTATTGGTCTGAAGATAATTAATAAATTAATCTCCTCATAGGAATTGTGCGAAATCTATGCTAACATCATAATGTGATTCTTTGGGGCTCACTCAATAACTGGCCATCCTACCTTCATATAATATTTCATTGACGGTATTTATCTTATGAAAAGCAAACTCGCAGTTCTATTCTCATGCATGCTGTTCGTGAATGCATGCGCACATGATTCGACGCATGACTCAGGAGATACACAGCAACCGGGCGAGGCAGGCACACCGCAAAACAGTGAACAACCGGGGAATAACGAACAACCGGGAAATAACGAACAGCCGGGAAATAACGAACAACCAGGCAATAACGAACAGCCGGGAAACAACGAACAGCCAGGCAATAACGAACAGCCAGGCAATAACGAACAACCGGGAAATAATGAGCAACCAGGCAATAACGAACAGCCGGGAAATAACGAACAACCGGGAAATAACGAACAGCCGGGAAATAACGAACAACCGGGAAATAACGAACAACCGGGAAATAACGAACAACCCGATGATGGACTTGTCACTTGCATGACAGATTTCAAACTACCGGTACTCGAAGATATTACAGAAAAATGTGCAGAATGGGATGTTCCCAAGCACCCAACTGTTGAGCTGCCCAGAATCCCGGAAAAATGCAAAGAATATACGATTGAATTGGATCGTTGGAATATCCTCAATACGTATGACCCAGAAAAAGCCGAGACGACGACAAGAGGCATCAGTTCTGCCATCAAATGGGCAAAAGAGAATGGATACGAGCGCGTCGTTCTGCCTGCCGGTCATTATGCCATTGGTTACTATATCCCTGATGCAATTCCTGACAATTTCATGGAAGGCATTCTTGTACTTGATGGCATGTCATTCATTATGAGTGAAGACACCATACTGCAAATCGTTCCAAATCGGGCACATGAGTATTGCATTATCGACGCAGCAGGCCGCAAGGATGTTTATATCGAAGGCGGCAAACTCATCGGTGACCGAGATGAACATACATATCAAAGCCTGCCCTGGACAGATGAAGACTGCAGTCTGATTTGTATACAAAAACATGCAGACCGCATCCATGTACATCACACCGATATGAGCGGCAGCACCGGTGACGGAATTCAATTCCTGTCTTCTACCAATTTTACGATTTCAAATTCAAATATATGGAACAACCGACGCCAGGGATTATCCATCGTTGGCGGCATAGGCATTCGCATTTCCGGCAATGAAATTCACCATATTAAAGGCACCAACCCTCAGTTTGGTATCGATCTCGAAGGTGCAGGCCAGAAGAATGCCGATATCATTATCGATCATAATAAATTCCACGATAACTATGGTGGTGATGTCGTCAATGCCGACACCAAAAATTTACATATTGAATACAATACATTTTCGAGCGGCGATCTCACCTACCAAAGAGATGGCCTGTTTGTGAATGATGCGAACACAACTCAGATCTTTGTAGGAAATACTTTCGAAAAAGCCTGTTCCAATGCAAATGGAGCCAAGCTCGTTTTTGTCCAATACGGCAAAAAATACGACATGGATTCACCAAATATATTTATTAATAATACGATTAAGAATTCACGTGCTTATTTATCCAATCGAAACAAAACATGTGTTAAGAACAACAAGTTTGTCAATGCCATGTTATCGGCTATCGATATGAATGAATTACGCCTGATTGGCAATGATGTGGACAGGAAAACCGGAGGTTATGCATTTAAAAATGTCAATGGAACAGCCGAAGGTAATACCATCAATGGTGAGCCTACCAATATTCTGGATGGTATGAATGACAATCCGGAAGAACCATTTAATCTCGGAGCGAATCAATATTTTTAATATATCATCCATACAAACATTCGAATGGTTATGAAAATGTTTTGGACTAATCAGGAACCGCTCAGGAGGATGTACAATATCAGCAAAATCAGCAGACAAAGCCATACGCCCAAATATACAAACGCCCGCGTATCGTGGCCTCAAGCGAGCTGTAGAGACGTGTCATGACACGTCTCAAAGCGAGCAACATATAAATATATATATCCTACATCTTCAAAATACTGATAGCCGATGAAATCGTTTTTTCCATAGCCTCTCTGCCGTATTTGTCGACCTGAGCTTTGTTCTTTTCACCATGCGTGAGACATCCGGCCCCGCCGATACATCCGCCGACGCAAGCCATACCTTCGATAAAGTTGGCATCCAGCAGGTTCTTGCTCTTCTTAAGCAAGGCCATCTTGCATTCTTCGATACCATCGCAGGCGCAGGGTTTCAGGTCGAATTCTATCGATTGTTCCTTGAGCGCCTGGGCAACAGCATCCGAAAGGCCGCCGCTTCTCGCAAAAATGCGCCCGAAATAGGAAGCATTATCGAGTACATCTTCTTCAAGCTTGGTCAGGTCGATGTCTTTACTGTCGATTAAAGCCTGCAATTCTTCAAATGTAATGGCCGCATCGACATAGGGTTTGACTTTTTCGAGCTGGACTTCGGCCTTTTTTGCTGTGCATGGCCCGATAAATACAATTTTACAATTCGGTTCGCGCGATTTGATCCATTTGGCGAGTGTGGCCATCGGCGAAAGATTATGAGAAATATGGGGAACGAGTGCCGGGAATGACTTTTTAATATAATCTACAAATCCGGGGCAGCAAGAGCTCGTCAAAAAGCCTTTTTCGGCGAGTTCCTGAGATTCTGCCGCAGCGACCATATCCGCGCCAAGTGCGGCTTCAATGACGGTGTGAAATCCTAATTCTTTAATGCCAGACACGACCTGCCCGAGTTTTGCATACGAAAACTGGCTCGAAATCGACGGTGCAATCACCGCATAGACTCTATAATTTGTATTATCCTGGCTCTTTTGTATCATATCAATAACATTGATAATAAATGATTTATCCATAATTGCACCAAACGGGCATTGATAGACACATGCGCCACACGATATACATTTGGAATTATCAATTTCGGCTGCGCCATCCTCGCGAATATTGATTGCCTTGATTTTGCAGGCATTCTGGCAAGGTCTTTTGCGATTGACAATTGCGGTATAAGGACATACTTTTGCGCACTGACCACATTCGATACATTTGGTCTTATCGATATGCGCGACATAATTGTGATCAAATGAAATTGCACCGCGTTTGCATACATCTTCGCATCGGTGCGCAAGGCATCCGCGGCAGGAATCCGTAACAGAATAACCGGCAGCAGGACATTCGTCACAGGCGATATCTATTACTTCGATAATATTTGGATTCGCCGGATTGCCGCCAATCGCAATCTTAACGCGCTCTGCAAGGATCGCACGTTCTTTATAGACGCAACAACGCATCGTCGGCACTTTACCCGGTACAATGATTTTTGGAATATCGAGCATATTCTGCAGCAAAGTCCCTGCCCACGCCTGGCGTGCAACTTCCCGCAAAACTTTATATTTAAGATGCTGAACTTTTGTATCAAATACGCGCATGATATGCTCCTTTTTTTACATGGCGCTGCTATGGCTTGCGCCATACGCTTGCGCCGTGCGGCTATTCTGCGAATACGCCGCACATTATATATATAATTAGAAATAGCTCACCTTAATGCGTTTACCCATTTGCTTGAGGCATTTGGCCAGATCTTCCACAATGGCCATTTTAATACTAAAAGTTATAGGCAGTTCCGGGTTCTGATGCGCCGGGTTCATTGCGCGCCCGACATAAAAATTGATATCTGTGGCTTCTTCAAACAGGAGCTGACAGATTCTGGATGCACCATCACGCCCACGACTCCAGGTATCATAAAGCTCGTTCTTGCCCAGATGGTCTTTGGCATATTCAACGACTTTATTGACCGTGATAACGCCTTCGGTCACCAGATCGACGCCTTCTATTTCGGCAATCGGCGGCATCCCGGAATTATCAAAGTTCAGGCTTGCCATAACACGCTTGCCCAGATAATTTGCGGCAATCGATGATGTCGTGCCGCCGCAGATGATATGTTTTCCTTCCTTGCCAAAGAATAATGCCATCATGCGGTTACAATCATCCCGATTGGATGGTGGGCCAAACAACATATTCATCGGAACGCGCTTGCGCACTCTGCAAACACAGGCTGTCGTATCGTCTCCAGGTCTTCCGCCATAATATTTATTACATTCATCAGTCAGAATCGTTGCAAGCATTTTGGCTGTATAACCGACATGGGCAAAAGTCTGCATATAAGTTGCAATCTCTTCCAGCTTCCACCCAAAATTATTCGCGCGCCCGATTCCCGCATGCACACAGCCATCGCTCATGAGAATAAATATATCATCTTCTTTCAAGCGAATGAGGGAGCGTAATATCTTCTTATCACCGATGGTCATTTCGGTGATAGGATATTTATAATTCAGGCAATCCCTAATCATAATGACGTTCGGGTTGTCATATTGTATAATTTCTGCCGTCTCATTATTAATGATATGCATAATGGTGAAGGTCGAATAGGCCACACCACGAACGGCACAAACGGGCAATGTCGCGGCAATGGTCTCGACACAGTCTTCTACCGACAAGCCTTCGGCAACCATTGTCGATATAATTTTTGAGGTCAGCGTCGAGAGAATACATGCCTTGACGCCACTTCCTAAACCATCGGCCAGGACAATGACGGTCGAGTTCTCATTTTGCTCGATGATATCGATGTGATCACCGCACAACTGCTCACCGACATGATTCAACGAGCGATAACCAATATCTACACATAAGTCGTTCATTGCTTAATGGACTCCTTAAGTTTAGAAAGGGCAATCTTTGTTTCGGCAACCGTTTCGCCAAGCAATGATGCGATATCCTGAACAACCCGCATCTGTTTGTCGACGACTTTGTCGGCGACCTCGATCGTATTTCGACTCAATTCCTCTTTGTCATCTTGCGCTTTTTGTTCTGCAGTCACATCGCGCATAATGCAGACGAGCAGATGACATTCTTTGTCATAGACAATCGTCTGATCGACATAGCGCTGATATTCAGCAAGGAATTTTCTTTGATTGTAGATTCCTTTGTAAGAGTCCAAAACTTGTACAAAGTCCTTCGGATCCAGGATTCTCACGACCGGCGCACCCAAAACATCCGAACCCTGGCGAATATTGAGAATATTTTGTGCCGCAGGATTGATCTGCTGTACTTCGAGCTTGTCGTTGACGACAATCAATCCATTCGGTGTATTTTTGAAGATGGTATCCGAGAAGCGCTCAGCCTGTTCTTTGAGGAAAGGCAAGCACATGGTGATTTCTGCTTTTCCCTGGAAGACGGCAATGGCTTTTTCGCGGCAGGTATTATAACCGCATGTGCCGCAGTTCAGCTCATCGAGTGGCGTGAATTTATTCATCTGACGAAGAATCGCTCTGATCTCTTCTTCGGTAGGCATAGCCTTGTCATGCTGAATCGTCGTAAACCCTTTTTTGATCATCGACAATGGCGGCTGGACAACCTTAAAATCCTGCTTGCCTGCATAATGCTCGACAGCCACATAATCCCGTATTGGCGAACGATGTTCCTTGTCCATCACGGGACCTCCGATACAGCTGCCTTTGCATGCCGACATCTCGATAAAACAGTGTTTCAGGCCGCCGCGTTCAATATCATGCAAGGCCTCGATACACTGCTCTGTTCCATCCACTGCCAGATAGGTATAATCCGGCATTTCCAGATTCATCGTTTTGAGAATACCGCCGGTCGTTGGGAAAAATCTGGCGCGGCTTTCGTCATTGGCTTCGGCAGTTCTGGTCAAAACGATATTTCTAGATTTGAACCATGCTGTGAGTTCATCAAAAGTCAATACGGCGTCTACAATTCCGGCATAGTGATCGGCTTCGTCTTTTTTGGCAATGCATGGACCGATAAAGACGGTCTTGGCATCGGGATAACGCCTGCGGATATCGCGGCAATGCGCCTGCATGGGGGAAACGACATCGGCCAGATAGGGCAAGAGCGATTTAAAATACTTTTGAATCAACAGATTGACCGAATGGCAGCAGGAGGAAATCAGAATATCTCGGTGTTCCTCGCGAAGCAGCCGCTCGTACTCCGTCTTGACGATGGTCGCACCGATGGCAGTTTCTTCGACATCATAAAAGCCCAGTTTTTTCATGGCTTCGCGCAAAACCTCAATCCCGACGCCCTCGTAATTGGCGATGAAAGAGGGAGCAATGCTTGCGATCACAGGTGATCCGGAATTGAGCAGAACCTTGACTTTTTCGGTTTCATCCACCACCTGCTTGGCATTTTGGGGACAAACGACAAAACACTGTCCACACAGAATGCACTCATCTGTGACAATATGCGCCTGTTCACCCGAAAATCGAATGGATTTTACCGGACAGTGCCGAATACATTTGTGACAATTCTTACAGTTTGACTTCTTTAAAGCCAGGCAATCTGTCATTTCAGTCCCCATGAATGTAGCGTTAATGTTGTCGATGTTTAATTTTATGGGGGCTCTGCCCCCATACCCACGCTAAGGGCCGGAGGCCCTTAGAACCCGTTTTGGGGAGGGTGTTTGGTGGGTTTTATGTTTATGGGGGCGCTACACCAGCCCCCCCGCTAAGAGCTGGGGCGCTTAAAACCCGTTTGGGATAGGCTCTAAAATCTAATGCGACACGCGGCTTAGCACGTTGACCCTAAAGAATTCGTTGAATGATTCAGGAATGATCCCGGTAAATGTTTTATCATCTACGACGATGGTCACCCCCACCCGATTGCAGTTTTCGGTGCAGAAACTGCCCGAGAGCGCAATTTTATCTTCGAGATGATGTTCTGCAATCGCATCCTGCAGCATCTGCACGATGGTCTGCGATCCTTTTATATGGCACGAACTGCCAACACAAACTTTAATGTCCAGCATAATTACACTTTGGCAAGGATTTCTTTGTCGAAAAAGTCTTTAACATTATCGGGAGTGACCGAATGGAATTCGTCGTCGACGGTCAAGCACACGCCCTTCTGGCAATTTCCCATACAAAACGTGCCATTGAGCTCGACTTTGTCATCCAGTTTGTTCTGGGCGATGAAATACTGAAGCATCTCGACGACCTGGCGCGAACCTTTCAGGTGGCATGAGGAACCGATGCAGACTGTAACTTTTTTCATATCATTTCTCCTGTATATCGTTGAGGCATGAGTATTGAAGAAAAGTGCTGTGGCGTATTGCCGCAGGCAATAGACACAGCCGGCGACCGTATGGCTTGCCATAGGTCGCCGGGCATGACGTGCGAAGCAGTCATGCCCAGCAAATACAAATATCAATACATAATTATATTATTGATATTCGACGACATTTGCCCACGAAAGCAGGAATTCGCGCTCAGTAGGCTTGCTTTTGACAGACTGTGATGTTGCGACGATAGGCATCCAGCGTTGTATCATTTGCTTTTCGATAGAAGACTTTTTGCAGAATGTATCGAGGTAATGTTCGGCACCTTGTATATTCCCGGAAAGCCAGAAACACAAATAAGTCCTTGCGGCGTCGGCCTCGGGATTGCCCTGCGTGACGTGGGCCCAGTCGATAATATAAGGGCCGTTGTCGGATATAATTACATTGGAAAGATCGAAATCGCCGTGGCAGACCTGATCGGCATTGGGCATGCCATTGAGACGCGTATGAAGTTCATAGCGCGTGGTGGCATCGATATCGGCCATGCTGATTTTGCGATTCATCTTTTCTTTGAGACGATTGAGCAGCGGGCATTTTTTAGAAAGTATTTCCAATTGTATATCGACGAACTGCCCGAAATAGGCCTGTTTATTTTCGGGCTCTTTCTTGATGAGTTCTTCGAGGGTTTTGCCGGGAATATAATCGGAAATGATCGCCCATTTGCCGTCAATCATGGCGACTTCGAGGATTTTGGGGACATTCAGGCCGATGTTTTCCACGCGTGCCTGATTGAGCGCTTCATTCAGGATGTCGGCCTTTGAATAAGTCTCGTCAAACACCTTAATACATTTATCTCCGTCCCGATATACAGTTTTACGATTGCGAACAGCAATCATTCTATCCAGTGCTACCATAGTTTCTCCTTACAGATAGGTTAATCGTACTCAGTACGGCTGTATTATTGAGCGTTTGGGGTTTCAGTTTCAACAAATGTTTTGCCATAGTAGGCATTAAGGAACATCTGTTTGATTTCGCTGATCAACGGATATCGCGGATTGGCACCTGTGCACTGATCATCGAAAGCCATGACGCACATTTCGTCGAGGCGTGCGAGGAAGTCAGCTTCGTCGGGCACGTAGTCGCGGATGGTGGGCTTAATGCCAATTTTAACCTTGAGATTTTCGATAGCTTTGATGAGGTTATCGAGTTTTTCTTTATCCGAATTGCCACCGAGACCGAGATAATCGGCGATTTCTGCGTATCTGGCGAGCGTGTGGGGATGATCGTATTGTGGAAAAGTACCCATTTTGGCGGGGACTTCGGCGGCGTTAAAGCGCAGAACTTCACAAATCATCAGCGCATTGGCAACACCGTGTGCGATGTGATGGAATGCGCCGAGTTTGTGGGCCATCGAGTGGCAGACACCGAGGAAAGCGTTGGCAAAAGCCATACCGGCCATCGTCGCGGCATTGGCCATCTTTTCGCGGGCAACGGGATCATTCGCACCATTGTTATAGGCACGCGGCAGATATTCGAAGATAACTTTAAGCGCACGCAGTGCAAGGCCGTCCGTATAATCCGTAGCAAGCATCGAGGCGTAGGCTTCGAGGGCATGGGTCACGGCGTCGATACCGGATGCAGCCGTCAGGCCTTTGGGTGCGGTCATGTGGAAATCGGCATCAATAATGGCCATATTGGGCATCAGCTCGTAATCGGCCAGCGGATATTTGATGTGCGTGGATTCGTCTGTGATGACGGCAAACGGCGTAACCTCGGAACCCGTACCTGCCGATGTCGGAATCGCAATGAAATAAGCCTTATCGCCCATGTGCGGGAAGGTATAGATTCTCTTGCGAATATCGCTGAAACGCATGGCCATATCCATGAAATCGGCCTCCGGATGTTCATACAGCACCCACATAATTTTGGCCGCATCCATTGCGGAACCGCCGCCGATCGCGATGATGACATCGGGCTGGAACAGCGCCATCTGGGCCGCACCGGATCGGGCACTGGCCAGCGTCGGATCGGGCTCGACATCAAAGAAACATGTATATTGAATCCCAAGTTCATTGAGTTTGTCGGTGATCGGCTTGGTATAACCATTATTATACAGGAAGCTGTCGGTCACGATGAACGCCTTTTTCTTGCCCATCACGTCGCGAAGCTCGGTCAGGGCCACGGGCAGACAGCCTTTCTTGATATATACTTTTTGTGGGGCACGGAACCAGAGCATGTTCTCTCTCCTTTCGGCGACGGTTTTGATATTGAGCAGATGTTTGATGCCAACATTTTCAGAAACACTGTTTCCACCCCACGATCCACATCCCAGAGTGAGTGATGGCAAGAGTTTGAAATTGTATAAATCGCCGATTCCACCATGCGAAGACGGTGTATTGACGATGATACGGCATGTCTTCATTCTGGCTGCGAATTCCGCGATTTTATCTCTCTGCGAGACCTCATCGAGAAAAATCGACGAAGTATGACCATAGCCACCGTCGGCAATGAGATGCTCGGCTTTTGCAAACGCATCCTGAATATCCTCGGCTTTGTACATGGCGAGTACCGGCGACAACTTTTCATGCGCAAATTCTTCCGACAGCTCAACGCTTTCGACTTCGCCAATCAGAATCTTGGTCCCTTCGGGCACCTGTACATTGGCGAGTGCGGCAATTTTGGCGGCCTTTTGACCGACGATCTTGGCGTTCAAGGCACCATTGATGAGGATGGTCTTGCGAACTTTTTCGGTCTCATCCGGACTCAGGAAGTAGCAACCGCGTCGCGCAAATTCGCTTCTGACCTGGTCATAGACATTTTTATGGACGATGACGGACTGTTCTGACGCGCAGATCATGCCGTTATCAAAGGTCTTGGAATGGATGACGGAATTGACGGCGAGAGTGATATTGGCGGTTTCGTCGATGATGGCGGGGGTGTTTCCGGCGCCGACGCCAAGTGCAGGTTTTCCGCTGGAATAAGCAGCTTTAACCATGCCCGGGCCGCCTGTTGCCAGGATGATATCGGCCTCTTTCATCACGGTGTTTGTCATTTCAAGCGACGGCACATCGATCCATGCGATGATGCCTTCGGGCGCACCGGCTTTTACGGCTGCTTCGAGAACAATTTTGGCCGCCTCAATCGTGCATTTCTTGGCTCTCGGGTGCGGGCTGATGATGATGCCGTTGCGCGTCTTGAGGGCGATTAATGTTTTGAAAATCGCCGTGGATGTTGGGTTTGTCGTCGGAATAACGGCCGCGATGATGCCGATGGGCTCGGCGATTTTCTGAATGCCGTAAGCCTTGTCTTCTTCAATGACGCCGCAAGTTTTGGCGTTTCTGTATGCGTTATAGATATATTCAGAGGCAAAGTGGTTCTTGATGACTTTGTCTTCGACAACGCCCATGCCGGTTTCCTCAACCGCGAGCTGTGCGAGCGGAATGCGCGCCTGATTGGCCGCCGTTGCGGCAGCCAGAAAGATTCTATCGACCTGCTCCTGGCTATAGGAGGCAAATAGCTGCTGTGCTTTTCTGACGCGCCCAATGGCCGCTAAGAGCTTATCAACGCCTTCCACGATTTCGTAGTTCATTCGTCTCTCCTGTGATTCGAGTAATGCTTTGGCTCAATCCCCCATTCATCTGAGCCGACACGTGTATTAGTATCAATTATAGGCAATGAAAATGATAATCTTCGAATAACATATATATCATATCTGATATATCACAGCGAACGCCTGATTTTCTGCTAACTTATATGATGAGAAATACGAAAGAAATTACCGATACTCAGGGATTTCTGAATTTTTATCGAATTCGCACAATCACTGCGAATGTGGATCAAAAATGGGTATACCACCTATATCCTTTGTGATATTTCATTGGTTTTGGGGGCGGCCTATGCGCGCTGCGCATACGGCCTGCCAGAGCCGTGTCACGACACGGCTCTACTCGCTATTGGCCTGCGGCCAATACGCTCGCCTGACGCCGCTATCTGCGATACGCGGCGTTTATCACTGCTTACAGGAAAAGGAGCGAAATTGAACATCATTCACATGAAATACGCCGTGGAGATCGCCAAAACCGGTTCGATCAGCAAAGCCGGTGATAATCTGCGCATCGCCCAACCCAATCTGAGCCGTTCGATCAAATCCCTCGAGGCTGAATTAGGTATAACGATTTTTGAACGCACCTCGCACGGCATGGAGCTGACGCCGGATGGCGAGACGTTCATTCAGTATGCGAATGCGATACTGACGCAGGTTCAGACGGTTGAAAATTTATACAAATCTTCCTCGGTGACGCTCAATCGGTTTTCGATTTCGGTCCCGAGAGGCAGCTATATCGCCGATGCATTTGCGCGCTTTTCGGCCAAAGTCGCCGATGAACAGTTTGAGATTTATTATCACGAGACCAATTCTCAAAATGCCATCAATAATATTTTGCAGAACAACTATCATCTTGGCATTATTCGATACGCAAAGCAATATGAATCCCAGTTTATGCGCCTGCTTTCCGAAAAGGATCTGGCCTCGGAACTGATTACAGAATTTCAATATGTATTGCTCATGAATACTAACAATCCGCTGAATCAGCTTCCCGAAATTCATTTGAACGATTTGTCATCTTATATTGAAATTCTGCACGCCGATCCTTTTGTTCCTTCAATGCCAATCGTATCGGTGCGCAAAGCAGAGAATATCACCGAATCCCAGCGCAAAATCTATGTATTTGAGCGAGGGAGCCAGTTTTCTGTCCTTGAAATGAATCCCAATACATTTATGTGGGTTTCACCCGTTCCCACCAATATGAAAGACAGATATCATCTCACCGAACGCAAATGTGAAGACAACGACAGAATCTATAAAGATGTTCTCATCTATCGCAAAGGCTACCGTTTATCTGCGCTGGACAAATTGTTTATTACGGAATTGATACAATCCAAACGAACGTGCATACATTAATATATATATGGACGATCTCCAGAGCCGTGTCACAACACGGCTCTACTCGCTCGCTATCCCTACGGGATACGCGGCGATTCCACCTGCTGCATATTATTGCTCGCTTTCGGCACATACATACCCTATAATCGACACCTGCGTCCATTGTTGGACAATGATGTGCTCAAATTGACCTCAATCCTGGCAAAGAAAGGCAACTATAATGAAGAAAGTATGGATCGTCATCGCGATTGTCATTGTTGGAGCGTTATCTGCGTTTATTCTCTTACTGAATCAAGATGATCAATCAAAGTCAGAAGTGAACGTTGAGGCTGAAAAACTCGCTCCGTCAAACAAACAAGTCCCAGAGGTCGACGGTGTCGAGCTATCGGGTAAGGTCATAGACGGTTTAACGAAAAAGCCACTTGCTGCAAAGATCAAGATCAAAAACGGAGACCATATCATTGCAACAACGGACTGCAATGCTGCCGGCGAGTTCGTCGTATCGCTCGAAGACGGAAATTATGAGATAGCTGTCGAGCATCCTCATTATGTATCAAAGGGCAAATACGACGTGAACCGCTTGGTTGAGATCGACAGTGAACCCGTAAGAATAGACGATACAGAACTTTGGCCGGAAGCAATCGTAAAAGGGCGTGTCGTTTCAGAGAATCAGGGTATTGAGGCTGAACTGCAATTTATCTATCAAAAAGATAATTCAGATGCGAAACATTATCTGTTCAAAACGATCAAGACCGATCAGGATGGTTACTTTACCCTCGACAATGCTTATGGCGGCGTCCAGAATATAAGAATCAGTTCAGATAATCTCGTAAGTCAGAAACTATCAGACGTTGTCCTAAATCCCGGCGAAACGGTTGATTTGGGTGAAATTCCCATGAAATCGGGCTTAACGATTTTTGGCGTCGTAAAAGAAAAGAACACAGAAAAAGGTATTGCCGGCGCTTCAATATTATGCGTCAATTCAAACGGTACAATTGTCGCAGAAACCAAAACAGCCGGTGATGGGGCTTATACGCTTCCTGTTATCGATCTGAATAAATTTCGCATTATTACATCTGCTGATGGTTTCCATTCAAACAGCGCATTTCTGGAAGCACAGAATCAGAATCGCTATGAATACAATGTTGCAATGAGAAAAGTTGAAGAAAAGAAGCCCGCAGAAAATTCAGTCGTTCAACCTCCCGAAAAAACTGAAAATAGTGAGGCCATGGCACAACAGAATGAAGACCAGGAAAGAGAACCTATGAATGAAGAACTCATAGGGTATAAAGATAAGATTCAAAATGTCGTAAGAGAAAATGCCGATGATTTACGCAATTGTTACGAAGAATTATTGGCCATCGAGGCTGCCGCAGGGAAAATAGTCTTTAATTTTATGGCGTCATCCAGCGGAGACGTCATTGATATAAAAATTAATAACACTGAAATTCATAACGAAAAATTTTTAGAGTGTCTTACTGAAGTGATTGCGAATTTCCACTTCCCGCAGCGGACGGATGATGGATTAGTTTCGGTCGAATATCCTTTTGTGTTTGAAAATAATGCTGATGATGAACAATAGACGAATCGTACTGTTCGCGTGCCGTATGTGCATTTCTCTCACCTGGTTGCAGTCGCAACCCTTCTCCAGACAGGAGAAGGGTATTGTCCATTTATGATATATGCGCATAGGCGAGGGAAAATCTTTGCTGACGCATAAACTCGCCTTGGCGTGTGTCACGACACGCGCCTACGGCTCGCCTGTGCAGCTATCGGCTGCGCCGATACGCTGCACATAACGCCGCTATCTGCAATACGCAGCGTTTATATATTTGGTGACAGAGAAATATATTAAGATATCAAAAACTCAATCAATCGTATATTTATAGGCGGCTTAAGAGAGACAAATACTCGTCTGTTACCATTACCAATAGGCGAACACCACACGAGCTGATATTATTATATCCTAACTATCATACTATGCGGAGAGGCTATCTATCCCAATAAGTTTATTGCGGCGGCAACTTGGCCTGACAGGCTTTCGCTGCGTCCATCTCTGTGCCACACAACCTACCTTCATATTGAGCTTTTTTACATTTGTCACTTTGTTCCTCTACAGGAATATCCTTGTCACACTTCTTATATGTTTCAGATTGATTGTGCCATTCTTTGCATGTGTGACTGGTGACGCAAGCATACATTGCTTTTAATGGCTCCTCACACGCAGTCATACGTTCAGCCCATTCGGGCGTATCCATTTCCGCCAGACATGCCGCTCTTGTCTGATCCGAAACGGTGTTGGGACACACCTCAAGAAACTCACAATAGTCTGTATGTCGATCGCCTGGGGTTTCGGATGAATCTGAACAACCAAAACATAGAACAGCCAACAAACAACAGGGTAACCATTTAATTATTCGCTTCATTGATTACATTCCTTATAAATTATAGAAATTCCCCCCATAGAAATCCCCCCTTTTCAATTATAGTGAATACCAGGTTATTGACAAGTCATCAAATGGCGCTCTTTGCATCAGGTTTTGTTGTCTGTAATATCAGTAATTGCAAATCACAGCGATAGTTTACATGGTACGGCATATCGCGGCCGGCAAACGCGATAGCAGCCACCACCCGCGTATCGCATTCCGATAGCGAGCATCCATTAATCCTTCACGATTTTTGGACGCAGAGCATAATGGGTGTGGAGCAAACGGTGTGCCTCGTGGCCGTTGGGGGTATCCTCGAGGTACTGTTTGTAAATCGCGGCGACCTGTTCGTTGTCGGTGGCGGTGCGGAGCTTGAGATGCCGCCGCTATCGCCGTTGGCGATACGCGACGGTTCGCGCCTATTTCGGCTATGCCTCAATACGGCGCTAAACTATTGGACGAAGCTAGTCATTTGGTATCAGCTTTTCAACTAGGCGATACACCGTAGTGCCGCGCTTTTTAGGCCAATCGCATTCTTCTTTGTCCATACGCTTAGCACGTTCAATTGCCAGACGTAAATCGTTGAGTGTGGGGTTCCAACAGCTTAAATCCTTTTTATAGCCTGATAGATACTTTTTAAGTTTCTGATCACAATCCGTACCTGTGCTTACACCATTTCCATCCTCAAAATGAAGCAATATCCAGAATTCAAATTTGGGGTTGCTCAGAGCCAAATGATACAGTCCTCTGGGAGACATTCGTGATAGTGCTTTGTATACTTCTTCGATTTGTTCACTCGGCCATATATCGCGATCAATAACAATCCACGCTTCTTCACCTTTGTCCAACGGCCTATTCTTTAAATGTTTTTTGAGAGATTTAAGTACACCTGATGGCGATGAATCCTGCCCGGAATCTACGATATCAATTACGACCTCATGGCGTTTGAATTTTTCAAAATAACTCGGTTCGGTCACACTGCCTTCTGTCGCAATGATGAAAACTGGCCTGTAATTTCGATTACCTACACACCTCGAAAATCTGTTTGAGCAACTCATTTGCCCTCCTTATCACAGGGAGCTGTAATTGCTTTTGGGTGAATCATTCTCATAATTTCGTGCATAAGGATATTTGGAATGCCACCAAATCTGCCTCTTAGATAGCTGCCTCTTAGATTATTATCGTTTCGCACTCCTTTATATTCACAAATGGAAATCAGTGATGATTCACCTTCTTGCGAACGCTCTGTAATCCACATTTCATCACGTCGTAGTAAATTCTGATCCATCAGTGTCACATCGTGCGTCGTAAATAGAAGCTGCTTGCGCGTTTCTGTGGAACATGTATTGAGATACATTTCTAATAAGCTTCGCGTGAGCACAGAATGAAGACTCCTGTCGATTTCATCAACCACAAAGACCTTATTTGCATTTGCTTCTGTCAATTTCAAAAACGCAGGCATGAGGTCGATCATGCGTTGTGAACCGTCTGATTCCTGACGAATCTCGAAGCGAACATCCTCTCCGTCCTGACCTTTATGCATGGTGATCAATTTGTGAACTTTTACTTCTTCCCCTTCACGGCTAAAGACAAAAAGCTCATTCGCAAATGTTCGAATACGAAGCGGGAATCCCTCTTTAACATTGTTAAGAATCCATATCTTAAGCATGGGATCAGGAAACTGAATACTGTCCAATGGAACATTTTCACCGCAAAGCCGCTGAATCCCCGTATCAAATTGGGGCAGGATGTCATTCATCATTGCATAAAGGCGGTTCGACTCATCAATGAATTGATCGAATGGCTCAAAACGACTATCGGGTCCAACAAGTTCAAGTGTGCCGTAAAACCAATCGTATATCGGCTTAAAGTGCTCTATCTGAAGCGAAACAGATGTCGTTAAAAATAATGAATTATCCCGCGTTCCCTCAAAGACGACCTGAAGTCGATTATCCCGGGCATACCTTTGCGCAAAATGCCCATCTTTGTCGCCTTCTGTTCGATGAAAGAGTAACTCCTCAGTTGTCTTTTTGACACAAACGAGCTTTTCCTCCACAACCTTACGCCGCGTAGCTGCGAACGCATACTCGTAAATCTTATCCCCGATAAGTATCGTGAACGCAAACCTTGATGGCATAGAAAGGCAGTCCTGGCAAAGTCGAAATGGCTCAACTCCAATCATCCCACCAATCTGAGCGCCAGAAAGGATAAAATTCTTTGCGAAATTCAACGCTTTAAAGAGATTTGTCTTTCCTGCTGCATTTCCACCATAAACAGCCGCCACAGGGAGAAGATTTGGCCGATACCCTCCAGGCCGAATCAATCGCTCTTTATGCTGAATTTCCTTGGTAGCCATCATGGAAAACACAGCCTGCTCTTTAAACGACATCCAGTTCTCGACAGAAAAGCGTATCAGCATTTTACCCTCACAAAGATGCGGCTACTCTCATAAAGGCGGTTCCGAGGAACACGCACAAATTGCTTTCCATAGCAAAGCGATCAGTATTCTGTCAACTTTAAGAGAAATTTTCTCCCAAACCATCCGAAATAAATTAATCTCACAAAGCTGAATGATGAGAGTCTAAGCTGCTTTCGTGTAGGGGATGCTCTAGATTCCTTGTTTTTTATGGAGCCGCCGCTATCGCCTTTGGCGATACGCGACGGTTCGCGCCTATTTCGGCTGCGCCTCAATACGGCGCAATTGGCCGCTCGCTATTTGCATGCAAATACGCGAGTGGTTTTGTATTTCTAGTTACATTCAGAAATATCACCTAATTTGGCGATTGCCTTATAGATACCACGAATAAGTTGATTAAAGCTGGTTGAACGATTACTCCCATCTAGCTTCAAATAAGGTGATATTTGTTTAGCTCCCTGTATTTTAGAATAACAACCTTTGGCAATTCTTTTAATTTCGTCAGAAGGTTTTTCAATATTATCTGGATTTCTATATTTTTGAGTATTCTGTTTTCTGGCAACACCTGAGATGGCTAGACCTCTTTCTACAGCAGCCAAATCGCCAAGGAAGAACGTTTCCAGTTCATGACAGGCAATGCGAATTACGGATACGTTTACTTTACCGGATTTTTCAACAATTTTGAGCAATCTATCTTTAAGGACACGGCAATCCTCCAAATCCTGATCACGCATAATGATGAAACAAGTATCTGGTTCCAACCACCATCTCAATTTTCGTTCAAGCTCTTTTTCTAAATTTGTTTTTCCATCAAAACTCACATACTGAACTTGTAAATGTTCGGGTATAAGCTTAGGGACAATGACCTGAAGCATAGATTTTGCCGAAGGCTCTTCTAACATAAATACTATCTTCATGGGTCAACTCCATTAAAGAAGCCCTGTTTCCAGAGATAGCCCATTTTATCACCTTCGCGCATATATATTGCGATTTGTTCGTCATTAGCCGCACGGCTGATTTTTGTAAAACCTGAATCCATTTTTTCAAGCCAAAAGACTTCATCGAGCTCTGCGTCATTCAGAAAATCCGGAGAATGCGTCGAAACAAAGACTTGTCCGCCACGATGCGCATAATTGCGGAATTCTTCTGCAAGCTCAAGCAATAATGAAGGATATAATTGATTCTCTGGTTCTTCTATACAAAGAAATGGATGTGGCACGGGATCATGAAGCAGAATCAAATAGGCAAACATTTTAATGGTGCCATCCGATACATAGCGGTCAATAAAAGGATCAATAAACTTATCATTATGAAACTTTAAAAGTAAACGATTATCGGATGTATTTTCCGTTTCTATTCTGCTCACACCAGGAACACAAGCACACATTCGGTCTAAAATCTTTTGGAACACGTCAGGATGATTGTCCTGAATATACTTTGCTACAAGTTGAAGATTATCTCCCGTTTCCGAAAGATGTTCATCGTAGCCATTATTCTCTTTTAAACCACGAGCCTGATTGATGTGAAAATCAGATACATGCCAATTTTCTATAAATTCTCTTAATTCATTAGCCGCCTTGAATTTTTGAAACTGTCCAAGTCCTTTAATGGCAAGAATATCGCAATTTTTTAAAGGATTCGTCTCCCGATGCAAATCTTCATCCGTTTTATCAAAATCTTCCTCATTAATGATTGCACTGCCAATGCCATTGGTATAATCAAGAAAATGAAAAGGCGAACCGTGCGAACCACGCTTGTAGCGCAGAATCTCTCTACTAACACATGGCTTTCGCGCCTCATTTAACCCTATTTCAAGCAAATATGAAACCAACCGATCTCGTCTGTTAATCTTTGTCCGATACTGTAGCTCAATCAAAATCGGTTCATCATCATGCCCTCTCGAAACAACTTCGTGATACCCTCCACGATTACGCAATGCTTTCGTAACATTATCGTTAAGACAATCCTTCAGAAAACCAAAAACATCGAAAAATGATGTTTTGCCCGAACCATTCGCACCAACAATAATACAAAAGGCGGGGATATTTGACATCTCTGCATTTTGAAATGTCTTAAAGTTTTTTAATCTAATTCTTTCGAGTTTCATCTCTACACCTCCACCTTTGGTAATCCCAAGCCCCCTTCTAAATCTCCCCCCAGAGGGGGGAGACTTAATTATACCTCAATTACCGGCAATGATTTAACTATCTTTATTGTTCTAACGCTGACCTCGATGACGCGCATAATCAGTTCAAGGATATAGCGAGGATTGTTGTGTTCGCGGCACCAGTCGTTCGGGTCGTTTTTGATGCCAGAGTCTTTGTCGATGCTGACCTGATACTGGTCGATAATCCAACCCAGCGGGGAACGGCCATTGACGATGTATTCGTGTGCTTCGGGCGGGATGTTTTTGATGGTGATATGGCTGTTGTATTTGAGTTCGGTGAAATTGCCTTTGCCCACAGGCCGGAGCTTGTCGATGATATAATTCTGCGAACCATCCTCGATGATTTGTGCCGTGGTATTCATCGGGCATTCTTCGTAATTACAATGCAAGTCGCCTAGTTCACGGCCTGCCTTCATAAAGGCAATGAAATCCTCATACCGTTCGACAAACGGAATGCGGGGCAGAGCCTTCTTAAAGTCGTTCTGGTATTTCTCGCGATACGACGGGCAATGCAGGATGCCATAGACGTAATAGAAAATATCTTCTTTCATAATGGCCTCACCCCCTAAATCCCCC
>OCTW011610891.1_pt1 | contig 29009 bp, 21 predicted proteins | sample 1539671 | NCBI WGS metagenome assembly OCTW01 (sample SAMN02144230, study PRJEB22623) | gut metagenome | biome: sheep rumen | host: Ovis aries | place: New Zealand | reverse complement strand
TTGCGCTTTTGGTTGCGGTCATTCCTCCGCTTGTGACAATGGCAATGGGAGTCTATGCCGGCGGCATTTGGAAGGTTTGGATTTACCGTGCTCTCGAAATCCTCGTTGTTTCCTGCCCTTGTGCGCTTGTCATTTCCGTGCCGCTCAGTTTCTTTGCAGGAATCGGTCTTGCTTCGGAAAAGGGAATTCTTGTGAAGGGTTCCAATTATCTTGAAATGCTTGCCCACACAACGACTGCTGTTTTTGATAAAACCGGAACACTCACCAAGGGTGTGTTTGAAGTGACTGATGTGCATCTTGCGGATCCTTCAAAAATGGATCGTGAGACTTTGATTGCTCTTGCAACCCACGCAGAGTATTATTCAAATCATCCGATTTCACGTTCCCTCAAAAAAGTGCATCACTGTGCAGAGTGTGAGCATCTTATTGTCGAGAACACAGAGGAAGTCAGCGGACACGGTGTTAAGTGCGTTGTGAATGGGAAAATGATTCTTGCTGGAAACATGCGCCTTATGCAGAAGGAAAATGTAAAGGGCTATGTTGAATGTCACGAAGATGATACCGGCACTGTGATTCATGTTGCGTGCGACGGTGAGTATATGGGACACATCATCATCAGTGATATAGAAAAAAATGATGCGTGTGAAACCGTGTCGCTTTTGAAGAAGGCCGGAATCACAAAGACCGTCATGCTTACCGGAGACTCTCAGAGTGCCGCCGAAAAGGTTGCGAAAAAGCTCGGTGTTGATGAGGTTTATGCCCAGTTGCTTCCCGCCGACAAAGTATCCAAGCTCGAGGATTTGATTGAACAGAACAGCGGAACAAATCGGCATCTTGCATTTGTGGGCGACGGAATAAATGATGCTCCTGTGCTGAGTCGTGCCGATGTTGGAATTGCAATGGGCGGTATGGGAAGCGATGCTGCGATTGAGGCGGCGGATGTCGTGATTATGGATGATATGCCAAGCAGGGTTGCGACTGCCGTGACTGTCGGAAAAAAGACGATGCGCACTGTATGGCAGAATGTGATTTTTGCTCTCGGTGTGAAAACCCTTATTATGGTGATTTGCGCGACAGGCTTGGGCAATATGTGGATGGCCGTGTTCGGTGATGTTGGCGTTACAATGCTCGCAGTTCTGAATGCAATGCGTCTTTTGTGGTTCAACAAAAATAAATAAAGAAATAAAGGGAGTCTCTAAAAACATCAGTTTCAGTAAAATGCTTAAGCTGCATATTAAGAGACAACTTTGACACAGGCAGCGGAGTTCTCTGGAAACTTCGTTGAGATTACAAGTTCCTGAATTTTTTTCGAGGATTTCCCCGGTGACTTTTTTTTGCCATCGGGGATTTTTTTTCAATTTAATATACGAAATTGAAAATCGGCGCATATAATATTAATGGAAGGTTTTGTATGTGCAATGAAAATGATTTGTTGAAGGAAGGCATCGATTATCCCTTGGTGTGTGCCGATTGGACTGAGGCGGATTTTGATGACGAGGCGACTCTTGCCGCGAAGGAGGCTTTCGGGATTAAGTTTTTGTTCCCGTGGCAGAGGATTGTGATTGCAAACATTATGGACGCGGTCCGTGCCGGGAATGATGAAATGGAACAAAGTGAATTGAATGATTCTGTTTGCAAAGGACGGCAGATTGTTTTGCTTCCAACTGGTGCGGGAAAATCCCTGTGTTTTTTAACGCCGGCACTCTTGCTTGACGGACCCACTCTTGTAATCTATCCTCTTTTGGCTCTTATGTCCGATCAAAAACGGAGAATGGATGCAGGACATCTTGAGGCTGTTGAATTCCGCGGAGGACAAAGTGCTGAGGAACGTGAGGAAAATTTCCGCCGCATAAACGAAGGTGCGAAAATCATACTTGCGAATCCTGAGGTGCTTCAAAATGAGGGGCTGCTTTCACGGCTCTGCACTTGCGGAATAAAACACATTGCAATCGACGAGGCTCATTGTGTTTCCGAGTGGGGGGATTCGTTTCGTCCTGCCTATCTTACGCTTGGGGAGATGATACGGAAAATAAATCCTCCTGTTGTGACGGCTTTTACTGCAACGGCTTCATTCACTGTGCTGCAGAGAGTTTCCGAGGTTCTGTTTGGCGGCGAGGCTCATATTGTGAGGAGCGACTCTGACCGTCCGAACATTCATTATACGGTAGTCAATGCCTATGCAAAGAAAAGGGCTGCGGTGAGACTTGCTCTTACGGAACAAAAGCCCATGTTGATTTTCTGCGGCACAAGAAAAAATGCCGAGGATATGGCACGTGAACTTTCGGTTTGCTGCGGTCGCGGCAAAGTGAGATTTTATCACGCAGGATTAAGCAGGGAAGAAAAGAAGGACACAGAGAAATGGTTCCACGGAAAGACGGATGCAATTATGGCTGTGACTTGCGCTTATGGCATGGGTGTTGACAAACAGGATGTGCGCACTGTGATTCATTATGCTCCTCCGCCGAATGTGGAAAGTTACATTCAGGAAGCGGGCAGGGCGGCCCGTGATGGAAAAATCGGGAATGCATTTTTGATTTGGGGCCCAGACGATTCACACAGATTCAGTCTTTATCCGAAGGGGAGCAGACAGCGGGCCGTGTTTGATTTTGCGGAAAGTCAAACTTGCAGGAGACAGGTGCTTTTGGATGCACTGAACGGAGAGCAGGCTGTTTGCGACGGTTGCGATGTGTGCGAACGTGGAAAGCCTGCCGATTTTGCCGATGATGCGTCTTTTGTGCAGGACTTTGTGCTGCGTAACAGAAAATGCATGGACAGGGAGGAAATTTGCGAAAATCTTTTGGAAAATCTGAATCGTCGTGATGTGCTGCGTTTTGGAATGAGGATTTGGGAAGAGGATGACGTGGTGGAGCTTTTTACTTCGATGATGAAGGAAAAATATCTGAGGATGTGTCTTTGGCCTTGGTTCAGGAAAATTGACTGCGGGACAAGAAAATCAGGGGTGCCGCAAAAAATCAATAGGAAATATCTTAGCAAAAGGTGGCGGAGAATGGCTTTTTGGGAAAACAGAACGGCCTCTTTTCTGAAAAAAATCAGGCAGGGACCGCTTGAATCGTTATTTGGATGACGTTTCCTCTTCCGCTTCATCCTCTTCATCTTCTGTTTTTTCTTTCTTTTTCGCAGGTTTGGGAGCGGGTACGGGCTTTGCCTTCTTCGGTTTACGGGGCTTTTTTCTGTACCGGACCACGTAGGATGCCAAAGAGGCCAGAATGAGGAATAATATTGTGATAAAAATGACGCGCCAGTCTCTTATTACGGAAATGGCCAGCGTCATAAGCGCCTTCAAATTCATACTCTCAATATCGGAAGATTGCGTGAATTTATTTAGCGGAGCTTGCAATCATTGTTGCACTGTGCTTCAGCGGGAAAAATCCAGAGTGTCGCAGTACGAAAGCAGATGTTCCGCCAAATCTCCGTTTGAAATGAGCGAGCGGGAAAAATCTTTGCAGGCGGTGGAGAGAGTGTCGTATTCAAGCAGAAGATTGCAAAAAAGGGTGCTTTCCGAAGATTTTCGCTTTGCTTCCGTAAATTCAGCGGATTCAGGATAGTCATTCATCGCTTCCTGGGAGTCTGCGTCGGTGTCTTTGCCTGGGGTACGGTTGTAAATCTGCGTGAGAGAGGCGTAGTTTTCGAAAATCTTTTTTTGCCCGCCAAAGAAAGGCTCAATCCGCGAAAGAACTGCACGGGTCTTCACAAGCTGAAATTCATTTTCCTGTGGATATGCGTGCCACAAAAAGGGGATGCCGGAAAGACAGGCACGTGAAAAGGAGTCCTCTCCTCGGATAAGGTTGAATTTCGTGAGAGTCAAGAGTGCGTCCCAAGTCCTCTGGCTTATGTACGGAAGCCTGATAAGTGGGAACGGTTCGCCTGCGTTTCTGTGACTTTCGATGAGCGGTTCCAGGCTGATTCCGTTTGCGGCGAAAATGCACACCGTAAACCGGGGATTTTTTTTCTTCTGTGCTTCCTGGAATTGTGCAAGTCCGCTGATGATTCCCGAAAAATCGCGCGGATATGAGAAAATCAGCACTGGGAAAATACTGCCGTCTGAAACGGATTCTGCGATGGTTCTGCCGGTCGGTTCCGGGAGGCCTTTTTGCAGCGTCTTGAGGGCGTAATCCTTGTATTCGAGGCATTTCATAAAGTGGCTGTCCAACACAAGTCCGCCTGTACGGGCTGTGAATCCCGGCATGAAGTTGATTTTTTTTACTTTTGCCGACCTTGTGCCGCTTTTCAAAAGATGGAAGTCGTCTGCCCAATCTTCTGCCGTAAGATATTCCACGTTTACAATCTGTACTGTGTGTTCCGGCGGATTCTCCTTGCTGAAGAGAAGGTTTTCGAGCCATTCGGGTCTGCCGCATTGGAAGCACTCAAAGATTATCTCCGGGGGATTTTCCGTGAATTCCTTAGTGCAAATCTCTTCGTTGTTCCAGTCGAGCACAAGATTTCCATTGTATTCCTGACGCGCCTTTTTTGCATCCAGACCGGGGGCCATCGCCGCAAACGAGGAAAGATTTGAAACAACAATCCTCAGTCTCAGTTCAGGCCGCCTTCTGGAAATCTCCCTTGTGAGCCGGTAGACAAATCCGATGTCGCCGTAATTGTCCACCACTTTGCACAATACAGTTATGTCTTTCATCTTTAGAATTTGTAAGTGTAGCTGAGTGCAAGGCGCTTGAAATACCATTCGCGTCCCGAAGCAGACCATGTGGGTTCCATTACGGAAATTTCGGGGTTGTAATATGAGAAACGTCTTCTGCTTGAGAATCCGAAGAGGACTGTGAGGTTGTGATGTTCGTTGAATTCAAACTGGGCGAGCGGTCCGATTGAACATTCCATAAAAGCCGCATCGTATCCACCGTAGCGGTCTGTGTTGTAGGCTGCGGGGCTGTAGTATCCGTCCCATTCAAAGAGGATTCCTGCACGTTTTATGACCAAGGGCATCTGATATGCAACGACAACGTTGATGTACTGCTTCCATCCGTTCACTTTGTTGCCTGTGAGCTGCCATTTCCATATTTCCCCGTCTGCCATACCGGTGATTCCTTCGTAATAAGCTTGATAGGAGGCCTGCATCACAACGTGGGTCCAGTCTCCCTTGAAAATTGCCCCTGTGTCGAACTGGAAAGTGGCCTGGAACCACGGCTTCAGGAACCAGTGTGCGAAAGCGGGGAGAGCATTGTATTCATAAGGATTTGTGCCGGTTGAAAGAGATGCCATTCCGCCTTTGAAGAGAGTTCCCAAATCCCATCCTGTGCCGACATCGAATCCTGCACTGAAAACAAGGAAGGGGAGCGGTGTGAATGAAACGGAGATTCCCGGCTTTACAGAAACGGGGGTGAGTTCCAATTTTCCGTTGAATACCACGTTTGCGTCTTTTACGAGCCAGCTTTCACCAAGGGGGGTGGGGAGACTGTAAGAGATATTGCCCGTGACTCTGCCTTCAATGCCGCTGTAAGCTCCTGTAATCGGTGCAAAAGTGTCTCCGCTTCCTGCAATATGGTCGCTTTTCGGGTAATAGGCAAAATCCACACCGATTGAAAACGCCATATTTTCAGGGAGTCCGTCTGCTGCGAGCGGAACCATGGCAGTAAAAAGGGATGCCAGAATCACTGTGATAATTTTCGTGCGTCTCATAAAACCTCCGGAGCGGAATTCAGCATTGTTGAAATACGTGATAGTACTACTATCAGAGTATAGCGGTTTTCAAGGAAAAATCAAGTGGAATTTGAAAAAAAATTTGATAATTTTCCGTCAAAGTTGTATCTTTAAAGTTGTGGACATCTCGAAAAATCCTTTTTAAAGTGATTTTGATGCTGCAAACTCAAATGGAGCGACAAAATGGTTCAATTGGTGGCCTTTCTGGGTAATTATGGCCGTGAATATGAAAATACCCGGCACAATACGGCGTGGCTTTTTCTTAAAAGTCTGCCTTTTTTTTCACGCTTTTCATGGTCTTCAAAATATAAATCCGAATTCTGCTGTGTTGATTATGACCAGATGGTGTCCTGGATGGTGGAATCTTCCGTGATTGAGCGTCGTGCGGACGGTTCTCTGCCCGTTCCTGCTGATGCCCCTGAAAAATTGTATTTCATTCAGCCTCAGACTTATATGAATCTAAGCGGGGAAGCAATCGGCGAGGCGGCCCGTTTCTTTAAAATCCCGGCGTCTGATGTGCTTGTGGTGCATGACGAAATCGAACTTCCGCTTGGCACAGTGAGCCTTAAATGGAGCGGCGGACTTGGAGGACACAACGGACTTCGTTCCACGAAAGCAGTTTTGGGCACGGCTGATTTCTGGAGACTCAGACTTGGCGTGGGGAAGCCTTCGAACGGGCAGATTGCCGACTACGTGCTTGGAAATTTCACTCCCGACGAAAAGATTTGCCTGAGCCAGATTTTTCCGCAGACGGCGGCTCTTTTTGCGAAGATTCTCACTTTCAAGGATCCCCAGCGGCTGATTCCTGAATGGGGAAAAAAGAAACTGCTTCCGTAAGAGCGATATATGATAGAATCAACTGATTCCAAAGATTTGGACTCTGCCTCAGAAGCATTCAGACTTTTGTACCGCATTGCAGACCGTTTGCGTTCCCCGGAAGGATGTCCGTGGGATAAAGTGCAGACACCATCTTCAATGCGCCCCAAATTAATAGAAGAAACTTTTGAAGCTGTTGATGCGATAACCCGCGGTGACAGTGCGGATGCAAAGGAAGAACTGGGCGACATCCTCTTTGACCTCCTGCTTGTGTTGGGCATGTACCGCGACTCAGGTGATTTTACCCCGGCAGACGCAATTCAAGACGTGGCGGAAAAAATGGTGCGCCGTCATCCGCATGTGGATTTTTCAGGCATCGAAGGACTTGAAGTTTCCGCTCAGGGTGAGGATTTGAAAAATTCTTCGGTGGAGCAGGTGTTTTCGCGTTGGAACGACATAAAAAACAACGTTGAGGGCCGCAAAAAAGACTTTGTCCTCGATCAGGTTCCCGACGGATTCCCTCCGCTGTTGAAGGCCTGCAAATATCTGAAAAAAGCCGCCTCTCAGGGATTCAAATGGCCGTCTGCTGACTATGCCGCCGACAAAGTGCGCGAAGAACTTTTGGAAGTGAAAGAAGCCGCCCGTGAGGATGACAAAGACCATCTTGAAGACGAACTCGGAGATCTTCTTTTCAGTGCGGTTTGTCTTTCAATGGAGTACGGAATCTGTGCCGATGCCGCGCTTGAAAGGGCCTGCCGGAAATTCCGCCGCAGATACAGTTACGTGGAATCAGGCATGAAAAATAAAAGCAATTCGGAGAACTCAAATCCTTTGGAAGAAATGGAGGCTTTGTGGAAAGAAGCAAAGAAAAAAGGACTTTAGGGAGTCTCTGATAAATCCGTTTTTGGAGATGCCCTTTCAACTGATGAAACGGAAGATTTTAAAACTCGGCGGCACGAAATAATAATTTTTTGATATTGCCGGAAAATTTTATATTCTTCCTATGGAATAAACGGTTATAATGATATAACATTTGAAAGATTTTTTGGAGATAAGAAATGATTGAAGTTGAGCATGTATCCCGCCTTTTCGACACGTTCCGTGCTGTGGATGACATCAGCTTTTCCATTCAGACCGGCGAGATTGTCGGCCTTTTGGGACCTAACGGTGCTGGAAAGACAACAACAATGCGTATGATTTGCGGCTTCCTTGAACCTTCTGCTGGTTGTATCCGTGTGGACGGCATGGACGTTACCGCATTTCCAGTTGAAACCAAACGTAAAATCGGTTATATGCCGGAGTCAGCCCCTCTTTACGGCGACATGATTGTGGCGGATTATCTTGAGTATGTGGCACGTATGCAGAATGTGGATCCGAAAGAAAGGGTTCCGCATCTTGCTTCGGTCTGTGGTCTTGGCGAAGTGATGCACAAAAACATTGCTGATCTTTCCCGGGGAAACAGACAGCGGGTCGGTCTTGCGCATGCACTTATGGGAAATCCTGAAATCCTGATTCTTGACGAACCCACCAGCGGTCTTGACCCGAATCAAGTCACTGAAGTAAGGTCTCTTATAAAGGAAATCGGTAAAACCCGAACGGTGATTGTTTCAACTCATATTTTGAGCGAAGTTGAATCTCTGTGCAACAGGGTCATAATCATCTCTGCGGGAAAAAAACTTGCAGACTCATCCACCGAAGAACTTCAGGAGCATTACGGTCATTCCAATGTCGTGCGTCTTACGGTGGGCAATGCCGAAGAATCTTCAGTCCGTTCTGCGCTTGAGTCTGTTGACGGCGTGGAAAGCTGCTCTGTGGAAAAAGACGATTCATCGCTTCTGCATGTGACCACGGGCTGCGGTTCATCAAAAGATGTGCGCCCTGCCATTGCAAAGAAGATTGTTGAAAGCGGCTGGAGCCTTTACGAAATCGAAATGCAGAAGAACAGTCTTGAGGATGTGTTCCGTACGATTACAATGGGAGGAGATGAAAAATGAGTGAAGCGGCATATACTTCCAGCGCGGAGAAATCTGCAAAAACAAAATCTGTGTGGACAATAATTTTGCGGCGTGAACTTGCCGCATATTTTACAAGCCCGGTTGCATATATCGTTGGATTTTTGTTCCTGATTTATTGCGGCTTCAGATTTTTTTCCATTTTCTTTTTGATGCAACGCGCCGAACTCAGGAATTTCTTTTCACAACTTCCCCTGGTGTTCAGTTTTTTTGTACCGGCAATGACCATGCGTGTTTTTGCCGAAGAAAAGAGAAGCGGTTCCATCGAGACTCTGCTTACACTTCCTGTAACTGTTCTTGATGTTGCAATCGGAAAGTCTCTTGCGGCATTCATATCTGCGGTCAGTCTTCTTGTGCCCACTCTTTTTTATGTTGTCGCCTGCTGTATTTTCGGAACACCTGATGCCGGTCCGATTATCGGAGGATATGCGGGAGCCGTTCTGCTTGCTGCGGCTTTTACTTCCATCGGTGTGTTCAGTTCGGCACTTACAAAAAATCAGATTATAGCATTTTTCGTGGCTCTTGCAATCTGCATTTCACTCACAATGATTGACTATTTCGCGATTCTGTTTCCGGGGCCTGTGGTTTCTTTGGTAACATTCATCTCGGCATCGAATCATTTTGATTCAATCTCACGTGGAATCATAGACACTCGTGATTTGCTTTATTTTATTTCTGTGACGGCACTTTTCTTTGTGCTTACTGTACACACGCTTAACAAATCCAGGAAGGGCTGAAAATGAAAACTGAAAACAAACAGCAAATTGATTCAAATAAAAAGAAAAACCAAAATGCATTTCTCAATTGGCTTAAAAAACCTGCGGGACTTCTTCCGCTTTTTGCAGTTGCTCTCGTTCTGCTTAATCTTGTGGCCGGCAGAGCATTTTTCCGCTGGGATATTACAGGTCCGAAGTCTTATTCACTTTCACCTGTGAGCCGCGAAGTTGTAAAAACCATTCAAGAGCCGTTGGATGTAAAAGTGTTTTTCACAAACAATCTTCCGGCTCCTTATTCCACTGTTCGTCAATATGTGGAAGATATTTTGAGCGAATATTCGATGGCTGCAAACAGCAATTTCCGTTACGAATATCTTGATATGGACAAAGAGGAAAACCAGCGGATGGCTTCTTCTTACGGTCTTCAGCAGCTTCAAATCCGCGAGATAAAAAACAACGAGATGGGATTCAAAAATGCCTTCATGGGAATGGTAATAACTTATGCCGATCAGATGGAGCTTCTTGACAATCTCACTTCAACGGACGGAATGGAATTCAAAATCACCACAACAATCAGCAGGGTGATTGCAAACACAAATCTTCTTTCGTCTCTTTCAAACGGAGTGCAGGTTACTCTTTACAAATCTCAGGAACTCGCCGCTCTCCGCATCGATGGATTTTCTCAGCTTGATTCCATTGTGCAGGACGTTGTTGAGACTCTGAATAAAAAATACGAAGGCCGCTTGTCTTATTCTGTTGTGAGTCCTTCAATTGATGACGTTTCCGCTCTTCATGCAAAATATGGTGTGCCGTATTTCGAGGATAAAGAAAAAGGCATAATCTACGGAACGATGGCCCTTGTGCTTGAAAACGGAGATGTGAGTCGATGCATTCCTTTCCAGATCGGGAAGACTTTGGATCTTGTGAATGGTGTGGTTTCCTTCGTTGTCCAGGGTACAGAATATCTTGGCGATTATATGGATGAAACACTGAAATCGCTGGCATCCAATGTAACGACTGTTGCCTACATCACCGGCCACGGAGAACTTGATGTTAACGACAGTGAGGCAGGAAGCGCGGCATTGGCATCTTTGATTCAGGATTCATACACGTTGAAGGAAGTGAAACTCGCTGAAGAAGATATTCCGATGGGCATTCAGTCCGTGATTATAAACGCACCCCGCACTGAATTTACGGAGGCTGAACTTTATAAACTCGATCAGTTCCTTATGAACGGTGGAAATCTTGTTGTGTTCCAGGATCCGTTCGAGATTCAGAATCCTCAGACTCAATACGAAATGCCCCAGTATCGCCCCGTTGAAACAGGGCTTGAGGCTCTTCTTGAAAAATACGGAATCGCTTTGAAACACGAATATGTGATGGATAAGAATTGTGCTGTTACTCAGGATCAGTGGTCGGGTCGTGAAGTGGAACTTTATTATGCTCCTGTCGTTGATATGACTTATGTGAATCAGAAGCATCCGGTTTCAAAAAATCTGGGACAGATTGTGACATTCCTTTCAGGTTCTGTCGATGCATCTGAGGCCCGCGAAAAAGGACTTACGGTAAGTGATTTGGTTGTCACATCAAATAAATCCTGGGTGGAAACAGATTCGTTTATACTCGATCCGAACTATCTTGCCCCGCCGTCGGAAGACAAATTCAAGAGCAGTCCTGTTGTTACAATTGTGGAGGGCAGTTTCTCAAGCGCATACACCGAGGCTCCCGTAAAAGGTGATGATGACACAGCGTTTGCAAATGCCGCTCATTTGAGCAAGAGTGCACGTCAGGGAAAAATCTGCGTGGTTGCAACTTCAGCAATTACATCCAATTATTTGACACAGAGTTTCTTCTCTAAAACAGCTCTTCTTTTGCAGAACATAATTGATTATATGAACGGCAACGAAGATTTGTGCACCATGCGCACCAAGGGATTGAGTTTGAATACATTGAAGACTACGACCGGAACATTTGTCAACGTGGTTAAATATTTCAATGAGATAGGACTTGCACTCCTCGTGGTTATTGCAGGATTAATAGTTTTGCTTGTCCGCCGTCACAGACGCAATGCAATCAGGATGCGCTATAATCCTGATGACGGACGTGAAATTTCAAAGACAAATGATGCAAAGAAAAAAGAGGGTTCAGATGAATAAGACTGCCGTAAAGAAAATAATTTTGCTGTCACTAATTGCCGTGCTTTTGGTTGTGTATCTTTTTCAGATTGCATTGACCGGAAGAAGTTCTTCAAAGACTTTTTCCTTGAAGGACGAAATAACTGAAATTACCGTAAAGCCGGGAAGCGGTTCTGAGCTTGTAATTAAAAAGCTGGAAGCCGGATTTGAGGTTGGCAATGCTTCCGATCAGAAATTTTACAAGGCTTCTGAAACAAGTGCACAGGCTTTGTTCGATGCAATGCGTGAAATAAAAGTCGTGGGAACCGCATCGTCCTCTGTCGGAAACAATGCCGAGCGTTATGGTTTGGATGAGGCTTCCAAAATCACTGTGACTGCAAAAACCGCCGGCACAACCCGTGTTCTTACTGTTGGAAAAAATACAACCGCCGGTTCTCAGTCATACGTGCTGGTTGACGACTCACAGGCCGTACAGATTGCAAATGCCACATTGCACGCTCTTTTTTCCTGCACCCTCGACTCTCTTCGCGACAAAACTGTTTATTCATTTGATTCACAGGGAATCGTTTCGGTTCGTGTGTCCGGTGAAGAGCCGTTTGAAATCTCTCGTTCTGTAAACACCGTGACTCCTTCTGCGGAAGACGAAACTGCGGCATCCTCGGTGAAATGGAATCTTTTTGTAAACGGGGAAAATGCGGAGGGCGATTTCAGTCAGGAGCAGATCAATGCATGGGCCATTTCTCTTGCATCGCTTTCAGCAAGCAGCTGGGCTGATGAAAATGTGAATCTTTTTGAGTACGAAAAAGTTTCTCAGGTGGACATTACGACTTCTGCCGCTGTGTGCTCTGTAAAAGTGTTTGCAATTCCCGATGACGAAGAGCGCTTTATTTGCACTTCATCTTTGTGCGAGTATCCGTTCTATCTTTCAAAATACACGGCATCACGGTTTATAAAGAAGATTTCTGAATTCAAGAGCCAGCAGTAGATTGATTAATAGGAGAGAATTATGATTGATATTGATGAACAGAAAAAAATCGCTGTGCTGATTGATGCCGACAACACTCCCGGAAAAAAACTGAAACCGATTCTGCAGGAGATTGCGGTTCATGGTCACATTATTACAAAACGTGCTTACGGAGATTTTTCTTTGGATACACTAAAAAACTGGAAAAAGGAATTGAACGACAATGCGATTATTCCAATCCAGCAGTTTGCGTACACACAGGGAAAAAATTCCAGCGACAGTGCAATGATTATAGATGCAATGGATTTGCTTTATACCGACAAGTATGATGCCATTGCTCTTGTGACCAGCGATTCTGACTTTACAAAGCTTGCCACCCGCCTGAAGGAAAGTCAGATTTACGTTTTCGGAGTGGGGCAGAAAAAAACTCCTGTCTCTTTTGTTAATGCCTGTGATGATTTCATTTACATTGAAAATCTGAAGGAAGAGGAGGAAGATGAGGCTGAGGAAGCGGAAGATAAACTTGCCGAAATTAAGCACAGGTCTCACAAATCTTCCAAGAATACAAAAAGCGGCATAGGTGGATTCTTCCATAAAAATGCAGGCGAAACAATGACTGACAGACAGTTCCGCAAAATCTACAAGCTGCTGATGACGGCGTATGAACGTTATGCGGATGACAACGGATGGGCAGATGTGAGTGCGGCAGGTTCATTCTTCAAACGTCAGGATCCTGGATTCGATACTTTGGATTATGGCTTCAAAAAACTTTCTGATTTGATTGAATATCTTGATGATGATTTTGAGATTCAGAGAGTTCCGTCTTCAAACGGACGCCGGGGGGCAACTTTGTATTACCGCCCGGTTTCAAAATGACGGGAAACTCCAAACAGGTTCGCTTCGGAAAAACTGTTCGTGGAATCCCCCGTTTTAATCAGACTCCCGCTGTTGCTTGTGAATCAAGTGCAACGGGAGATTTTTTTTCGTCGTGATGATAAATGGCCTTTAGTGCTATGGGCGTTGTGATTGAACTTACAATGATGAGAACAATTACGGCGGTGAAATAGGCGTGATCCAAAATTCCGGCGGCCAGACCCCTCTGTGCAACAATCAATGCAACTTCGCCACGGGTCATCATGCCGCATCCAATTTTAAGGCTGTCGCTTGTGTTGAATTTACAGGCTTTGGCAGTGAGTCCGCAGCCTAAAACCTTTGAAATCATTCCGACTGCAACAAAGGCAAGCGTAAACAACAAAATTGACATATCGAGAGTGCGGATGTTTGTCTGGAGACCGATTGAGCAGAAGAACACAGGGCCGAACAGCATGTAAGAGTTCACGTCCATCTTGCGGGAAATGTAACTGGAATCGTCGGTTGCGCAGAGAATCACACCGGCAATGTAGGCTCCCGTAATGTCTGCCACTCCGAAAAATCTCTGCGCCACATAAGCCAGTGAAAATGCGAGGGCCAGTCCGACGATGGGAATGCGTCTTGTGTGCTTGTGTTTTTTTTCATATATCTTGAAGACTTTGTAGAATACAATTCCAAGTATGATTGCCAGAGCGAAAAACAAAATTGTGGAAATGATGATTTTCAATACTGGTGACGATGAGCTTTCTGAAGCCGCTCCTGAATTGGGCGTTAATCCAATTACGAAAGTGAGCACGATGATTCCTAATACATCGTCGATAATGGCCGCACTTACGATTGTTGTGCCAACGAAGCTTGAGAGTTTTCCGAGCTCTTTCAAAGCCTGCACCGTAATACTGACCGATGTGGCTGTTAAAATTGTTCCGATGAAAAGCGCCCTGTAAAACTGTGGCGAACCGATTGGTTCAAATCCATAGAAAGCCATGAAAAGAATTGTGCCGCATACAAGCGGGAGAAAAACTCCTGCGCAGGCAATCAGTGTGGCTTTGAGTCCAGATTTCTTCAAATCTTTGATGTTCGTTGTAAGACCTGCGTTGAACATCAGCATGATGACACCGATTTCCGCCATTCCGCCAAGAAAGTCGGATGCCTTTACCCATCCAAAAAGACTCGGACCGATAATAAGTCCTGCGACGATTTCTCCCGCAACCTGGGGAGCTTTGAGTTTACGGGCGATAAGTCCGAACGCTTTTGCAAAAATGACGATGATGGCCAGTTGCCGGGCAATGTCTACGGTATTGTTCATTCTTAATCCTCTTGCATCGGGCAGTCCCGTTCCAAGAATGATTTTGCGCTAGATCTGCCCTGAAAAATTGAACCTATGATACCATTTTTTTCAGTCTATGGCAACATTTGAGAGAAAAAGTTTTCAAACGGAACCGGCTTCCCGAAATAGTATCCCTGGAAGACGTCGCATCCCACGGAACGCAGAAAATCTGCCTGAGCCTGAGTTTCGACTCCTTCGGTGACAACTTGTATGCCGAGTTCCCTTGCCATAAGGATTATCTGTTTTATAATGATGCGGCTTCTTTCCAAATCTTTTGCACGGTACAAAAATCCCATGTCAAGTTTAAGAACGTCCACGCGGATGTCTTTGAGCATATTGAGCGATGAGTTTCCGCTTCCGAAATCGTCCATTTCTACAATGAAGCCCAGCACTTGAAGCCGGTCGAGCAGAGGAAGTTTCATTTCAAGGTCGGTGGAGATTACGCTTTCGGTGATTTCAAGCCGAAGGTTTTTGCAGTCGATTTCATATTTGGCCACAAGGTCGATTAATGATTGCGCAACATCCGTGTAATAAAAATCCTTCGGGGAAATGTTTACGGAAATGTAAAAATCATTTTTGTCCATTCGTTTCAGTTTCTGCAAAATGATGCAGGTCTGTTCCCAAACATAAAAATCGAGTTTTGAAATGAGTCCGTTTTTTTCGAGCACTGGAATGAAGTGAATCGGAGGAATCAATCCTTTCTGCGGATGGTTCCAACGTGCCAATGCTTCTGCACCGACTATCCGGCCTTCGCGGTCTGCCTGCGGTTGAAGATAGATTTCGAATTGGCGTGAGGCAATTGCGTTGGAAAATTCCGTGACAATCTGCTGTTCCCAAACCATTTCCTGACGCATCTCCTCATCGTAATATGCGATTTTTGCATCTCCGCTGTTTTTGATTGAATCAATCGCAATAAGTGCGCGGTCGAACATCGTCGGTATGGAGATGTCGTTTTCTCCCGTGCGGTAAATTCCTATAAGCAAAGTGACGGAGTAATGCCGTTTCCGAAGAAGTGTTCCGATCTGCCATCCAATGTGGCGCAGTTCAGCAACATTGCTTTCAAAATCTTCTTTGCTTAATACCATACCGAATTTATCGCCTTCGAGTCTGCCGTAGAGAACATTCGGCAGTTTTTTTGAAGGAAAAAGGAATGCCATTTTTTTCAGCACAGTATCACCGGTTTCGCGTCCGAACATATCGTTGAGTAAAGTGAAATTTTTTACATCGATTGCAAGTACATAGAAAGAAGTTTCCGGAGCTGCGTGGATTTTTTCTTCTGCGTTTTTAAAAAGAGTTTCGCGGTTGTAAATTCCGGTAAGAGGATCGTGGGTGGCCAGATACTTTTCTTTTCTGTACCTGTTCACTGATTCGGTTGCGTCCTGCATTTGAAAAAAGACACCTTCTGTTTTTTTGTTGTGGAAAATGGTTCTGTATTCCACTTGAAGATGAGCAACAGGATTTTTGTTCGTGGCAATGGTTTTCGTGTAGTTTTCGTTTTTTTCCACTTCAATTTTTTGTCCTGTGATTTCTTCCAAAAGTTCCTTGCACTTATCGAGGGAACCGTCATTAATCCCCAGGAATTTTTTTGCAGGCTCGTTTGCGTACACACAGATTCCGTCAATGTCGAAAAACACAATCATGTTTGAAGTGTAGGCGGCAACTTTTCCCAGCAGGGAATTTATGAGAATGTGCGGTTTGGAAATGATTGCAAAATAAGTTATCATTGCACATGCGATTGCGTATCCGATTATTGATGTGTCGATGACGGTTTTTTTCAAGACGAAAAGTGCATCCCACAAAATCACTGCGAAAAGACTTCCGATTGCGGTCAGATATTTGCGCCAGTATACGGAAGGAGAAATGCATATTTTGCGGATGAGAATTGCAAAACTCAGGATGCTCAAAAGATACGATAATATGAGGTGAATCTTGAATCCTAATAATCCGCGTGTGACGATGCAGACTTCCTGATACTGATTCAGACTTCCGTAACATTGATATGCGTGTCCGAGGATTGGGTTCAGAAGCATTGAAAGCGAGTCGATTGCTGCCAGAGCAGTGAGGACGATTTTGACTTGCTTCGGGATTTTTTCATAGGCAGTGAACTTTGCGAAAAAGTATGCCATAATCAGAAGCAGCCATGTGAGGCTTGCGTAGAAAACTGCATAAGCCCAGTTGCACACCTGTGTTGACTGTGAAAGAGTGATTGCCACATTTGCCAGAGTCGGGATGAGCGAAATGGATGCCGGCAGAATCCAGTCGGGTGCAATTTTCCTTTTGCTTTTTTTTGTGATATATACACAGATTGCCTGAATCAGTGCCATGCATGTGAAAATTATTGTATAGGTGGATTTCATTATTCCTCCGTTATGCCGTGGATCAATTCGTATGCAACTGACCCGGGCTTAGGTGTTTCGGGGAGTGAATCAAGCGGAAACCAACCGGCGTCCTCAATTTCCTCCTCCTGCATTATAATCTCTCCTGACTCGTATTCGGCTGTAAATGCAAACATCAATTGGTCTGGGAAAGGCCAAGGTCTGCTTTTTTTGTATTTTAGATTTTTAATTTTGATTCCTGTCTCTTCGTTGACTTCACGGACTGCGGCTTCCTCTATGCTTTCTCCAAGCTCTACGAATCCTGCAACGCATGAAAAAAAATTGCCTGAAGAGGATTTGCTTTTCACTAAAAGAATTTTGTTTTCGTTTCGTACCAATACAATCACGGCGGGTTCAATTCTTGGAAAAAGAAGGCTTCCGCATTTTGTGCAGACTTTTGCAGTGAAGTGTTCGTCGTCGGTGAGCGGTGCGGCGCAGGAGGGACAGAATCTGTAAGTCTCTCTTAAGCGGAGAATGCTGTGTGCCCGTGCGGAAAGATGTTCTGCCTCGTGAATTGTGTTCTGCCAGAAAAACTGCCGGAGTGGAATTGCGATGAATCCTTCGGGAATCGCAGCATTTGATTTTATCATTGCGGCGGCGTAGCTCAATTCGTCTTCCGAAAAGGCGTCGCTGGTTATGTCAGACGAGACGATTCTGCGCATGGCATCGGAATCCGGCAACTCCCCTTTTTCTGTCACCAGAATGTTGTTGTCTTGAAAAACAAAGCAGCGTGAGAATGTGAAATTATTTTTCAACGTGTGAACTGCCATAAAAGTCTCCTTCAAATCTTCCTTACTCGTATGTATCTCTCAGAGTTGTGATGCGCAAAGCTTTTTTGAACGAGGAAAGGGTGGATGGTTTTGTTTTGCCCGAAGAACCGAAAGAATCCTGCGTGAATGTCACTTTGGATTTTTTTCCTGGAAGGAGCGTGATCATGTTTTCGCTGAATGTGCCTTTTATTCCGGGGACATCAAATGAAGTGAAAAATGCAGGTTTGTCGGTTTCAAGCGAGATGACGAACCCTCCGCTTTTTTCTTCGATTGAATATGTGATTTCAGGAATTCCGATTTCGCATTTTTTCCATCTTTCAAAAAAGAGCGTGTCGTTCATGTAGAAGTTTTGCTTTCTTCCGTCTATGCTTGCGGCCTTCATTTCCGCGTACACAAAACATTCGTTCGAATCGCATTTCACGGGGAGCTTGCTGAATTCGGATGTCCAAACGCATTTCACAGTGTCGCTTTTAAGGGATGCAGGAATCTTTATTTTTGGCGCAACATCTTTTCCCTCAAAGTTGATTATGCGGACCGTGATTTCGGCTTTTACTGTTGAAAGACTTTCGTTGACTACATTCAGGTAAACAACTCCGTCTTTTTTTACGAGTGAGAGTGCAACACGTGAAAAGAATTTTTTTGCGGCGTAATGAAGAAGTTTCCATTTGCCTGAATATTCAAGTGAAGACCATGATGCAACCGGCCAGACATCGTTCAACTGCCAGATGACGGCTCCCATGCAGTGCGGTCGCAGACTTCTCCAGTAATCAACGGCGGTTTTTACAGCGAGTGCCTGCTGCACCTGACTTAAGTAAATCATGTTTTCAGTGCCTTTCGGGAAGCGGAAGTAGCGGCTGAAATTTTCCAGAATGATTGAGTTCCCTCCGGGCGAACGCTGGTGCCACTCCATTACCGGGGATGTGAGGTTCAAATCTTTTTTTTCCGCGAATTCCAAAATACCTTCTGTTGACGGGAAAGACTCATAACCGAATTCAGAAACAAAGCGGGGTTTGATTTCCAGGTATGCTTCCATGTCTTTCTTTTCGTGCCACACGCTCCAGAAATGCATGTCTCCTTCGCTGTCGTTGTGCCAGTTGTCGCCGAATGTGCCGGGGCCTGCGCATGGGGATGAGGGCCACCATGTGTGATCGGGATCGCATCTTTTGATTGTGGCTTCAATGCAGCCGTGATTGAGTCTGTCGTAATCAACAATATAACGGTCTCTGTTTTTACGGCTTTCTTCGTACCATGTGAGGCTTCCGAAATCCTCGTTGTTGCCGCACCACACTGCAAGAGAGGGATGATGCTGCAGACGGTAAACATTGTCTTCGATTTCCTGTTCCACGCTTGAAAGAAATTCTTCCGTTGCAGGGTAAAGCGAGCAGGCAAATGCACAGTCCTGCCAAACGATGAGTCCAAGTCTGTCGCAAAGATTATAGCATAAATCGCTTTCGTAATTGCCGCCTCCCCAGATGCGGAGTGTGTTCATGTTTGCGTCTACGGTTGACTGCAAAAGTGTTCTGTAGCGGCTTTCAGTCCATCTTTCGGGAAGGGAATCGGCCGGAATCCAGTTCGAGCCTTTTGCAAAAACAGCTCTGCCGTTCAATTCGTAATAAAGACTGCATCCGTAGCTGTCTTGTTTTGCAATGAGCGAGAGTGTGCGGAACGCAATTTGTTTTTCCATGCTGTCGTCATCTTCCGAATCTGCGTTCAATGCTGTCACTGTGAGAGTGTAGAGGCTGTTTTCCGAAAGTCCTTCGTCTTTTAATTCGTCTGCTGATTTCCACAATTCCGGATTTTCAACCCGCAGGTTCCAGGTGTATTCGTTGTCGCCTTCAAATGCATCTTCCTGAATGACAGTTTCGAAATCAAGTCCGTTTCCTTTCAGAGTGATTTTGAAATTCATTTTTTTGTCTGAAAGCGAATGATAGCGCACTCCTGTTTTTGCATTCCACAAACCGTCGAATTTCCTGCGTACCACAGGACTTGTGTTCATTGTGACGGACTGTATGTATCCTTCTCTTACGGTTTGAAGCGATATGTCGCCGTAGATTCCGCAGGCCATGATACATGGGCCCCAGTCCCAGCCGGAGTGACATTGGATTTTGCGGCTCATATTTCTGTGCGGGGAAAACATATCGTATTGCGAGCAGGGTACGGGATACGGTATTTTTTTTGCATCTGCAATTGCGCGTTTTTCGGCTGAGTCAAATTCCACGGAGATTGTGTTTTTTCCGTTTTTCAGAAGATTTGTGATGTCGAATCTCCAGAGACGGAAATAATTGTCTCCGCGTCCGGCAGTCTTTCCGTTTATGTACAGGGTGAAATAGGTGTCTGCCATTGACATGGTGAGGTAGGTGCGGAATCCTTCTTCTTTGCGGAAATCGAAAGTACGCGAGATGAGCCATTTTTCCTTTCCGACCCACTGCACGTCTTTTTCATTGAACCGCCAATAGGGATTCTGGATGATTCCTTTGCGGAGCAATGCGGAGTGAACGTCGCCGGGAATGTTCATCTGAACACCGCTGATTTTCAATTTTTTTTCCGAGGCCGAAAGAGTCCAGGCTGAACCATTTAAATTTATTGTGCTCATAATTTCCTCACTTTGATTTCATTGTGTAAACACCGTCCCATGGAAGTACGATGCCTTTTTCGTTTACCGGAAGTCCATTCGTAAAGAAATCGTCGCAGCGTTCAATCATCTTTTTTTCCATTGAGAGAATGCCTTTGTCGGGGCTGTCTATTCCTTCGTAACATCTGTCGGCTTCTTCAAAATAATGTTTTGCCTTCAGGAAGTCCTGCTTGTCTTTTTCACCGGTGGGAGTTTCCCGTCCTTTGAGATACCATTCCATACCTTTGTTGAAAAGTGCGGCGGCTTCAATCTCTTCTGGTTTCATTTCGGCCCGCAGTCCCTGGATGCTGTAAATCTGCACGGGTTTTTCAACGTTTACGACTTTCACGCAGTCAAGCATTTTTGCCACGAGTTTGTCCTTGTGTTCGCCGGAGTCTGCTTCGACCCAGGTGCTTTCGGAACACATGATCCATGAGTCGTAGGCTTTGTTTGTTCCTTCAAGACGGGATGCAAGGTTCACGTTGTTTCCCATCACGGTGTAGTTGAGTTTCTTCTCTGTTCCCATATTTCCGACAACCATATCTCCGGTGTTGATTCCGACTCTGGAGCGCAGGAAGAAAGGTTTTCCGGTGCGGGGATTTATGGGAAGCTCGCTGCCGTGGGTTTTATTGTATTCCGCCTCTGCCTGAAGCATTCTTATTCCTGCAACACAGGCATTCCAGGCATGGTTGGAATCGTAAATGGGGGCTCCGAAAAATGACACGATTTCGTCACCGACGTATTTGTCGATGGTTCCGTGCTCAAGCATGATTGCATCGCTCAAGGCACCGAGGTAGTCGTTCAGATATGCAACAAGACGGGAAGCTCCTTTTGCGGCTCCCTGAACACTGATTTCCTCTTCGCTTAAAATCTTTCCGCTTTCCCTGCCTGCCTTCACCAGTTCGTTGTGGGCCCTTATGTCTTCGGTGGCTACATTGTTCACTGTCTCCGTGAAGCCGGAGAAAGTCTTTACATCGCTGAATAGTGCGGTGATCCGTTTGCTGACTCCTCCCAATCCCAGAAGCGCAGGATCCTTAACAATCTCGCTTACGACTTCAGGAGCAACGTAAGAAGCAAATCCGCGGCGGAGTGTGTTTTTGTCTTTTTCGGTGACGACGAAACTCATTGCAAGCTCAAGGATGTAGGTCAGTGCCGCAAGAATCAGAGGTACCGTAACCGGTGTGTAGATGCGGAAGAAGACCATCATCAGAATCAATATACCTACCGGTAAGACAAGATAGAGAATTCCCCACACGGATTTTCTTGCGGCTGAAAGACTGTTTGTGCTGATGATTACCGCAAGGCAGAATGCAAATACAAATGCGAATCCCCACCAGACATCGACATAGCGGATGAAATCTTCCTGCAGGATTGTGTTTGCGACGTTTGCGTGAGTACCGAGGTTTGCGTATCGTCTCCAGAAAGGTGTGACACCCAGATCTGTGCTTGCCGTGGCTGAGTTTCCGATGATTGTGAATGCACCGTTTATGTAGTCGCGCATGAGAGTGTCGTTTTCCGTGTAGATTTCGACGGTTTCAACGAAGGCTTGAACGGTTTCAAGAAGATCCGGGTCTGAAATCGTGAGTGAAGAGAGTGACGTGGCGAAAGATGACACTTCGTCAAAATAATCCTTTCTGAGCTGGAAATACTGTTCATAGTCGCTTCCGCTTATGCCGCCCCCGATAGCGTTTCCTTCTATATTATATCCTTCGCAGAGAGAGAGAAGCCATTCCTTCATCTGGAGAATGTCCATGTAGTTTTGGGCAAGCTCCGCAGCCTGTTCCGTGAAGAGTGCTCCGGTTTCAGAGATGTCGGAGGGAGCTGCTGTGGCGAGTGTCAGAAGAAATTCGAAAATTCCGTTTTCACCGTCGTCCATGTATTTGATGTTCTGGACACCGAGATGCTTGAAGCTGTATTCATATTTTTCGCGAAGCCAGTTGATGAGCATGCGGCCGTGGTTGTCGAGCGGAATGTTGATGTCTTTGCGTTCTGTTTTGCCGGGAAGAAGTGCTCCGTGCAGAATGAGCGAGCGGGGTTTTCTTTCCATTGATTCAACTCCGAGCACTCTGACCAAAGGTGCGAACGCAAGCTGACCTGTGTAGAGTCCGTTTCCGTGGCTGTTCAAAAGTTCAACACGGCGTCTGGTTCCGTCCTGATCTACGACAACGTTTGTGAAGCCTGCACCTGCCGCGTGTGAGATTATGGAATGGACTGCGGGGACAAAATCTTTTCCCTCTTCGGATTTTTCTTCCCTTAACGAATATTCGTTGCCTGCTTCTATGAGATTTGATGAATCTGCCACATTTGCGAAGAGAAATCTTTTGGCGGCATAATCTTCGTCTTCAGGACTTACGTCAACTTGTATTTCCCGCATGTTGATTGTGAGGGAGGAGTTTCCGAAAAACTGGAGGCAGCGGGCAAAGTAGTCGTCGTTGTCTACGTTGAGACCGTTTGAAATCTGCCGGAATATGTTTTCGAAGGACGGGGCAACGGTGTTGTGGATGAGTTCTTCGGATGCGGCGACGGTTTCTCCGGTGGGAATCATTCCGTTCTGGATGTAGGAGGCAAAATCTGAAATTCCCTGTGTGATTTGCGCTTCTCCTTCGGAACAGGCATTTTCCATCACCTGGTTTATGTTGTCTGAAACGGTGAGGGAGGAGGGGGTGAGGTATTCAATATCGAATATGGCAGTGTTTGCACCCATTTCCTTGAGTCTTAGCATAACGTCTGCAAGGATGTCTCTTGTCCACGGCCAGGAACCGTATTCGTTCAAAGCGGTGTCGCCTATGTCCACCAGCAGAATATTGTCTACGGCTTTCGGCGGTTTGGACCAGCCGAGCATGGTGTCGTAAAATCTATAGTCTAGTTTTTGGGTTACTTTGAATGCGGCAAGCAGTGCGCAGAATATCGAAACCAGCAGAAACATCCACAGGGGGGCAGTCTTTGAAAGAAATGATTTAGTCCTCTTTTCCATAGAAAAACATTATACCACACTATCTGGAAAACCGCAATTTAAGAGATGTGGGTTTGAATTATGAAGTTGTCGTGAATTATAAATTATAAATTATCAATTATATTGAAGATTTTTGATTGAAAAAAAGCTGATTATGCTATAGAATGGAAGTGTTGATTAATGTGGAAATATTGTTTCCTTTTTTTTTGAATGGAGAGGTACATGAAAAAGATTTTTGTACTGGCGGCTTTGCTTTTACTCGCAGTATCATCTGTATGCGCACAGTCCGCAGACAGACTTACGGCATTGATAGAGTCTGAAAAGGTTACGTATGGACAGGTCTGTTATTTTGCGGCTATGGCCCGGGACATGATTGATGAGAAGTCTTCCGATGAGGCGGCTTTCCGTGCGTTGGTTTCTGCCGGGTATCTCCCCAAAAAGGCTGAGGCGGATTCGGCTGTGACGCTCGCGCAGGTGGCCGGTGTCTGCAGCATGGCCTGGGATATTAAAAAGAGCCTCTTCTTTAAGATTTCAAAATCTCCGCGCTATGCATTCAAACAGCTTCAGGCTTTGGGCATAATTTCCCCCTCTGCGGATCCGTCTTCTACGGTTACGGGGCATCAGGCAGTGAACATAATCACGGCTTGTATGGAACTTGCAGAAGAGGAGGCCGCAAGATGAAGATGATTCAAAAGACTTTCTGTGCATTTGCCCTTGCTCTTTGCACCGTGGCATCTGCCTTTGCGATTGATTTCGGAGGCACTTTCAACAACGGCACCCGTCTTTACACCAACGATTTTTCACCGATGTCGTTTTCCCAGCAGGACGGAATCACTGCGTGGGTGAGGCAGCCTTTCAACAACAGCATAAATCTTTACCTTGCGGCTGAAGGAACGGCGCTTTTCCGCTATTCGGTTCCCGATATGAACAAATTCAATTCCAGTACATTTGTATGGTGTTTGGATTTGAGTCTTCTGAAGGCGGGTTTCCGTTTTGATTTCGGTGAAAATCAGCTCCGTGTGAGTGCAGGCCGGTTCTTTGTGAGCGATGTCACCGGACTTATTGTGGGGCAGAACCTTGACGGTGCTCAGGCTGTCTTCGATGCAGGTTTTCTACAGGCGGAGGTCTATGCCGGATATTCCGGGCTCACGAACTCCCAGTTTGCCACCATTTTGAATTCTTCGTCATCGACATATAGAAACAGAAGCAGTTATCTTTACAATTTCAATTCTCCCTATGTTGTGACCGGCGGTTCAGTGAGGTTCCCGTATCTTTTTGCCAACCAGACGCTTACGGCAGAGGTCCTTTTTGCGATAGGAACGGCAGGCCCCAACGGAAGCAATGCCGGAGACAACCGCATTTATGCGACCGCAGGTTTGAACGGCCCCATTGTGAAGGATCTGTTTTACACTTTCAGCACCACTTTGGGAATCGACAATGGCGTGAGCAATCTGACTGATTTGTCGGTGACTTATTACCCGCCGTTCCTTTCGTCTTCCGCGACATTCTCTGCGGTGTATGCTTCGGGTGACAACGGTTTTATGAAGCCTTTCCGCGGGTTCACAAGCATGCAGTCCACTTATGCGTATTCAGTGCCTGAGTATACGGGACTTTTGAAGATGGGGGTCTCCGGCACGATAAAGCCTTTGCAGGGGCTTCTTGCAGGGGTCGGTTTTGATGTTGTGATGGATTGCGCTTCAGGATTTGCATATTCCGGCGTGCAGTGGAATGCAAATGTTCAATACAGGCTCTTTACCGATGTGGTGTTCGGTCTTGATGTGAGCCAATACTGGGGTGCTTCTGAAAAACAGAACAGCACATCGTTTAAGCTTAATGCGGCTATTTCGTTCTAAACGGACTATGAATGTCTTTGTGGATACTGGAGGTTCGATATGAGGAAAACTGACAGATTTTTGATTGCACTTGCACTGGCTTTTTTGACAGCGGTTTCTGCCCACGGATTGGAGGCGAAGGTTGTGTCCGTTTCCGGCAAGGCCGAGGTGCAGGCCAAGGGAACTTCTTCGTGGAAAGCTTTGCGCGTGGGTGACGTTATTTCCAAGGGATCGGTGATTTCGACGGGTTTCAAGTCTTCATTGGGTCTGAATGTAGACGGTTCGACGGTTACTTTGGGTGCCCTTACCAGAATGACGTTGGAGCAGCTGGCTTCAAATGATTCAAAGACGCAGACAAGTCTCTATCTGGACAGCGGCAGGGTTCACGCGGAAGTGAACAAGACTGCGGGAAAGCGGGTTGACTTCAAAGTGAGTTCCCCGGTTGCAACGGCTTCTGTCCGTGGTACGTCTTTCAGTTTCAGTGCCGCAGGAAATTCAAATATTGAGGCCGGCCTGGTTGCGATGGGACCCGGCGTTGATTCTCCGACGGTTTATGCAGGCGATGACCCCGATGGATTCCTTCCTGCTCCGGGAGATTCCAATGCCATGACTCCGACATCCGATATCAACGGTAAAAGGGAAGTCCCGGTTTATGCAGGCCAGGAAAGCGGCATTGATTCTCTTTCTGGAAAGCCCACCGATCCTCAGCGTGAAAAGCAGGCTTCCGTACATTTCATCGCCGACGGCACTTCTTCCATGGCGAGCAGGGAAATGTCCATGGGGTCAAATGGAGTTGCCTCTGGAAGCCGGCCATCGGTTTTTGCGGTGGATCAGCGCGTAGGCACTGTTTTGATTACAGTTCTTCTTCCCGACAACTAACAGGTCTTTTCCCGGTTTGCTTCGATGCAGTGTTGTGAACCGGGCTGTTTTTTTTTAATTTTGTTTTCAGAAAGTCTCCTGATTTGCCACTTAGGCCCGATTGAAGCAGGGCCGGAGGCCGACCGTCAGGGCCGCAGCGTTAGCGGAGCTGCGGAAAGCGGGATATACGGCGGTGCGCGGATGCCGCTGTTTTGGCCTGTCCTCCGAATTCATAAAAAAAATCCATTTGATTTGCAACTTTTTTCCATTAAAATCATTTCTTTTTTGAAAAAGCACTAAAGTCAGGCAGTTTTTTTTCCGATGAGAGGGATGAGTCCTTTTCGGTTTTTCGGATCGGGCTTATGGATAAACTATGCGGGATGCTTTATTGAAGTGTCCTTAAAACGGTGGGGTGAAAGATGTCATATTCAAATTACAGCGGATACAACACGTACCGGGAGATTGGAGTGAAGACTGCGAGTCAGGGGAAGCTTGTGGTTATGCTTTATGACGGTGCGGTTTCTCATCTTGAGGATGCCATTGGGATGATTGATTTCGAGGGTAAGATTGCCGCGGACAACATCGAACAGTTTGGCATTCACGTTCAGAAAGTGCAGGATATTATCACGGAGCTTCAGGTGAGCCTTGATATGGAGAAGGGCGGTGAGATTGCCCAGAACCTGATGGCTTTGTATATTTATTTCAACAAGGAGCTTTTGGCGGCCGGAATCAAGCATGACAAGGGAAAACTGCAGTTTGTGCACGATCTTCTTTCCCAGCTGAGGGATTCCTGGGCCACTGCGGCTAATACTCACGCAAACAACACTGTCCGTATGCCGGTGGACAGTCCTTCGCTTAGCATTACCGGCTGACGACTGGGATTTTTAGGAAAAGGTGGGAATAATATGGAAGAAAATTTGAGTCAGGAAGAGCTGAACGAGCGTATTGCCATTTTGCGCAGGTTTAGGACTTTGCTTGAGCAGCAGCGTACAAAATTCCGGGAATATCTTCGTGTGCTTGAGATGCAGGAGAGCAGGATTGCGCAGGAAGATGCGGATGCGCTTATTGCCCACAGTGAGCTGGAGACCCAGATTGTGAGGGGGATTTCCTCTTTGCAGAAGGTGATCGGGCCTATGCAGAAGCTTTATGTGAGTTCAAGGACTTCCACTTACAATCCTCAGGACATTGTGCCTATTGAAAAACTTCAGGATGACCTTACGAAACTTCAGACTCAGGTGCTTGCTCAGAATGAGAGAAACAGGCAGCTGCTCAGGGTTCAGCTTTCGGATTTGCGGGAGCGCATTGTGACGATGAAAAATCCTTACCGCGCCAGGCAGTCCGTTTACGCGGAGAGCGAGGGCGGAAATCTTGTGCATGTAGAGGCATGAGTTTTTATGGCAGAGCGGTTTGCAAGAGTGCAGGACTTTTGAAACATGCTCTGTCTTTTTTTAAAAAAACACGTTCTTTTCAAATTCCTATCGACTAAAGCGTTTTTTTTACGTATATTATAATAGAAAGATTTCCTACGAGGGCCTCTGAAATTCATTTGGAGTGCACGGAAATTTTTTTAGAGCCTATCTGCGGCGATGCCCTGCATTGTACGGCGGATTTTACGGCGCACAGAGGTAGACATGAGCACTCAAGATGACAAAAAAAATGATGATCCCTACAACTTCTTCAAGTTTTCCGTGGATCCTGATGACAAAAAAGGCGGCAGACCCGAAAAGCATTTTCCTATAATTTCTGTTCTTTTGCTTGTGGTTGCTGTTTTGTTCCTCATTTCCAATTTCCTTCCGATGCGGGGGGAAAAGCCCATTGATTTTTCCGAATTCAGGGCAAAGATTGTGAGCGGCGAGATAAATACCGTGATTCTTGGCGATGTTTATTTCGTGGGATACAAGGATGACGGGGATTCTTCGCGCAAGGAGATTTCTGAAGGAAGAGGGCTTTCCATGCTTTTGATGGGGAGCACGGATGAAAGAGAGGAATTCCGCACTGTTGGACTGGGAATGCAGACTGACGAGTTTATGGAGCTTTTGAACACTCACAACGTCACCTATTCGCGTGAGACCAGACAGAACTCGGGATTTCTGCAGCTTTTGATGTATTTCCTGCCGTTTTTGCTGCTGATTGGAATCTATGTGTATTTCTTCCGCAAAATGAGCGGTGGGATGGGGTCTGTGTTCGGCAACGGAGGCGGAAGATCACGTGCGATTGATGAGGGCAAGGTTGAGACCCGCTTTGCTGATGTGGCCGGTGTTGATGAGGCTAAAGAGGAGCTTGTAGAGGTTGTCGACTTTTTGAAGCAGCCTAAGAAATACACCGACATTGGTGGAAAGATTCCAAAGGGAGTTCTGCTTGTGGGACCGCCTGGAACCGGTAAGACGCTTTTGGCCCGTGCCGTTGCGGGTGAGGCAGGGGTTCCGTTCTTCCGCATTTCCGGCTCTGATTTTGTGGAGATGTTCGTTGGTGTGGGTGCCAGCCGTGTGCGTGATTTGTTCCGTACCGCAAGGGAAAAGGCGCCGTGCATCATTTTCATAGACGAGCTGGATGCCATTGGTAAGAGCCGTGCGAACAATCTGGGGGGAAACGATGAGCGTGAGCAGACTTTGAATCAGCTTTTGGTCGAGATGGACGGTTTTGACAATGAAAAGGGTCTTATTCTTTTGGCCGCAACCAACCGCCCCGATGTGCTTGATCCCGCCTTGCTCCGTCCAGGAAGATTTGACCGTCAGGTTGTGGTTGACAAGCCTGACATGAAGGGACGCGAGGCGATTCTGCGCATCCATGCGAAAAACGTGAAGGTTGATCCCGAAGTTGATTTCGGAGGCCTTGCTCTTGCCACAAGCGGTCTTGCAGGTGCCGATTTGGCCAATATCGTGAACGAGGCTGCCCTGCTTGCAGTGCGCAATGGCCGCAAACAGGTGATTATGGGCGACTTTGACGAGGCTATTGAAAAGACTTTGATTGGTCTGCAGAAAAAGAGCCGTGTTGTGAAGGAAAAAGAGAGGCACATTGTGGCCTACCATGAAACCGGTCATGCTTTGGTGGCGGCGTTCACTCCAGGAAGCGATCCCGTGCATAAAATCACTATTAT
>OCTW011608898.1_pt1 | contig 29016 bp, 21 predicted proteins | sample 1539671 | NCBI WGS metagenome assembly OCTW01 (sample SAMN02144230, study PRJEB22623) | gut metagenome | biome: sheep rumen | host: Ovis aries | place: New Zealand | reverse complement strand
AAATTAGAGGTTCAGAAAACACCGGAAAGAGAACCAAGTAAAGAATAGCTCCCGGTCACCGGCGTAAAAACCGATGATCGGGAGCGTTGCATTTACCCGGCTCAGCCCTCAAAGGTGGAGCCGTTTTTGAAGGTGAAGGTCAGGCGGCCATCCGCGTAGGCCGTGGCGTAGTCCAGCAGGCCGCACCAGAGCTTTTCGCTGAAGACGGTGACCTCGCCGTCCTGCTGTTTCAGAATCCGGAGGAAGTCCTCCATCGTGCCGCGCCTGTCCCGGATGTCGCTGATCTGCTGTGCGACCGCATCCTTCTTGGCCTCGGCCTCCTTGAACTTCTGGCTGAGGGCATCGAAGCGCTGGTTATACTCGTTCTGGTCCTGCGCGACCATAGCGTTTTGCCGGATCATCTGCTGGATCATGCCGTTGAGTATTTCCATCTCTGAAAGGAGCTCCTGCTGCTGAGTCTCCAGCTCGGTGGTGTCGAGCGTCAGCGCCATGCCCTGTTCGTAGGCGGCGATGGCGGCATCCCGTCCGGCCAGCAGCTGGTTGACCGCCACCGTGAAGCGCTCCTTCACTGATGCCTCATCGAGGTAAGGTGTGGTGCAGCGGACCTCGTTTTTGTATTTCTGGTTGCACTGCCAGACAGTCCGCTTGCACTTTTCCGGCGAGTGCCAGACCTTTGAGCCGTACCATCCGCCGCAATCGCCGCACTTGATCCTGCCGGAAAGCAGGTGGACACCGCTGTGGCGATTCTTGCCCTTGGTCCGTCTGGCCAGTTCCCGCTGGACCATCTCAAAGGTCTCCGCGTCGATGATGGCCTCGTGGTTGTTCTCCACGTAGTATGAGGCATTTGTAGCACGAATGAAAAGCAGCGAGGACGAGTTCAGGCAGGTGTTTAGAGCATACACCTTTTAATGTTTCCATACCTTTTAATTATCCCTGAACGATTTAATTATTCCTTGGCTCGCGCTGTCGTCGGTGTGGCTGAGGCACTGAGGTGGACAGCCATCCGACCGATTTTGCGGGAGGGAGCAGCATGATGCAAGCCGCCGTGAAAGCGAAAAAGCCCAGTAAACAAGCCATTTCTGGCTGTTTCTGGGCTATGCGTACATATAGAGGACGTATCAAAGACGACCATTAGATAGATCCTGCCTGCGGCAGCGGAAACTTCCTGACCGAGAGCTACCAGTGCCTGCGCAGGCTTGAAAACCGCGTGCTCATCGAGCTTTCCAAGGACGGACAGATCTCATTCGACATCGAGGGCACGGGAGAGGATCAGGTCAAGGTCAGTCTTGCAAACTTCCACGGCATTGAGATCAACGACTTCGCCTGTGCGGTCGCGCGTACCGCCCTCTGGATCGCAGAGAAACAGGCGGATGCTGACACGGCAAGCATCGTCCACCGCGTCTACCAGGCTCTTCCCCTCACCGACTACGGCAACATTCGTCAGGGCAATGCCCTTCGCATCGACTGGAACGACGTAGTACCAGCTGAAAAGTGCTCGTTCATCTGCGGAAATCCGCTACGTATCGTCACCTTTACCTGCTGTCCAGATGTTGAAAAACTTGCCGCATGATAGCGTTCGGCATCCCTGTCCTGCGGATCCACGACGTCACAGTTGGCTTATGAAGACCAGAGGCCAATCGAAGCGATCCGGACAATGAAACACGTCCTGAAGTCCCGCAGATCACGATCGGCTATGAGAGGCGATTTGAGGGCTCATAACAGAATCGCTGGAAAAGACTACCGCTGCAAGCCTTACGGCATGCTCTGGTCACCACAAACCAGGCAATAGGAAAAGGCAATGAGGGAAAGACTCGGACAGGTGGTGGAGGGCACGATACCTCCCTTTATCGGCAATTCGAACCTCAGCGACGGGCAGAAGGACGACCGTGCGAGCATCTTCGGCAAGGAGGGCGGGACGCTCGACTACGTCTCCTGCTGGTACAAGAAGAGTTCCGAGTACATGCGTGGCCAGCACATACGCGCTGCGCTCGTCTCCACAAACAGCATATGCCAAGGACAGCAGGTGACTCCCCTCTGGCGGCCGCTTTTCGCCGACGGCGTCCACATCGACTTCGCGCACCGCACCTTCGTGTGGGACTCCCAAGCCGACGACGTAGCCCACGTGCACGTCATCATCGTCGGTTTCTCACGCGAGGACATCAGCCCCAAGCTGCTGTTCGATGGCGATGGCTGCCGCGAGGTAATTAACATCAATGGGTATCTGGCGTCAGCTCCTGATGCCTTCGCCGAAAAGCGGTCCAAGCCAATTTGTGATGTACCGCGAGTTATAAAGGGATTCCAACCAACTGATAACGGTTACCTTATTCTGTCTGACCAGCAAGCAAAGGATTTACTCAAGTGCGAACCAGAAGCGAAGACATGGATTCGTCCATTCATTACTGCAAAGGAATACATTAATGGAATCCCGCGCTGGTGTCTCTGGCTGAAGGGAATTACACCCTCGCAGCTCAATAGTTGCCCAGAGATAAAGAAGCGTGTCATGGCTTGTAGAGAATGGAGGTATGCACAAAAGCAAAGCGGAGATGCTTACAAGCTTCGCGACACGCCGCATCTCATGCGTCCAAGCTCTCGATTTGTTGAAGAATCATTCATAGTCCTTCCAAGACACTCATCTCAGAAGCGAAAGTATATTCCCTTTGGGTTTGTTGAGGCAGGATGTATCCCCGGAGACAGCATTTCCCTCGTGCCTGGAGCTCGGCTTTATCATTTCGGAATCCTATCATCGCGCATGCATAACGTTTGGAACTCTCAGGTTTGTGGCCGCATAAAGAGTGACTTTAGGTATACAAGCGATATCGTCTACAACACATTTGTCTGGCCAGAAACGACTCCGGAACAGCAAGCATGGATTGGATCTTTGGCCCAGGCTGTATTAGACGCTCGTTCGCTATATAAGGGATCTACTCTCGCACAACTCTATGAACCCGATGATGAGTGGATGTATCCTGAGCTTTTCAAAGCCCACAGAGCGCTCGACGCTGCTGTTGAGGCAGCCTATGGTGTTGACTTCAACGGTGACGAGGAGAAGATCGTCGCGCACTTGTTCAAGCTCTACGCAGAGAAGACCACCCAAGCATAGTGTCCCATACGGCTACTTGGTCACCATTGGAGTGTTGAGCAAGTAGCCTATTGCGTACGTCTTAATAGGCAGCTTCCTAAGCAAGCTGCCTATTCCGTACGGCTTCGCCGCCGCAATAGCAAACGTCCGCCATCCCCGCCAACGGCGCTACGGCAATGCCCTCGGCCTGCCAGACTTCGTCTGTACGGCTGGGGCTCGCTCTTGCTCGGGCGGGCGGACGTTTGCGGGGGATGCCCCGCGCCCCTAGGAGGCACAAACATGGGAGAGCTCAGGAGGCTGGAAGCTCGGCTAACAGAAGAGCAAATGAATATGCTCGATAGGCTCGCACTTGATACCGGGCTCACGAAGACGGATGTCATACGTACGCTCATAACGCACGCTTCCGTCGCGGACGAGCTGGATATCACTGGCGACACCGTCATCGTCCTCGACCGTGCCTCCGCATCTAAGATTGCCTACCAACTGCGAAAGGTGGGCATAAACCTCAACCAAGCAACGGCAGCTCTCAACACGATCGCCCGAGCGGCACAAAAAGCTACGGACGATCCCCTGCAGGTGCTCGACCTCGTTGAGGCTATCGAGTCCGTGAAGTATCTCCTCATCGGTTACGAGGGGACGAGGAGGTCCGCTAGAAATCTCATGGAGGGCCTTACGGGCTCCCGCGGAGTGTTCCTCGACCGTCTGGACTCTGTAGCGGGAAGTGCCGATCTTTCCGCTGAATCCGATCCTCTCTGAGACCTTGGCTGATGGAGATTCCATGACTCGGCTCCTTAGGGACACTTAGGGACACTTAGCGGTGATTGTCGGGCACCTCAAATGCCGTCAACTGCGACCATCTTTGCCATCCAAACGGAATCACATCAAGGAGGCAAGATGGCGCATCAGCTGACAACGAGGAACGCGCGAGAGCCCGAGCTCATATCGATAAGAGAAGCCGCGAAGATGCTCAACGTGTCCACCCGGACGGTGAACCGGCTCTGCCTCGAGGGAAGGGTCAAGGCCGTGCGCGTGGGGTACCAGTGGCGCATCAACCGTCGTGCTCTCCGCGAGTACGCAGGGCTCGACTAGCATGTCCGAGGAATCGCCCTCTTACTCTCGCGTCTGGGGACCAATCGTGCACGCCATGGTCCAGTCGGGAGCCTCGGGGCAGGAATGGGCGGTGCTTGTCGCGCTCCTGCGCTGGCAGAGGGAGGGCAGCAACATTCTCTCCATGAGCGTGCCGACGATCTGCAAGTACACGGGGCTTGACGAGGACACCGTACGCCACAGGCTCTCAAGCCTCTCAAAGCGCTACTTCGTGAGCGCCGGAGGCAACGAATTCCCCATCCTAGAGGTCATAAAGCCCGCAGGGAAGGGCCGAACGGCTTTATACGCCCTCTGCGTGCCCCGTCTGGGGCCCGAGGACGGATCGAACATGCTCACGCGCAAAGAGCGCGTCGAGTGGGAAAAGAGACGCGGGGGTAACGACAACGTATGACGTGTTTGTCATACGGAGCTTTCAGTAACCCAGAGAATTCCATCGAATGACAGGTTTGTCATACATTGAGCTGCTTTCGTCCCTTTGTGGACGGATCGGACGACCTTCATCGTGTGACGTCTCTGTCACACGTTGGCCTGACAGAACGACACTCCCATGACACCATGTCAGAGGAGCGTCAGAGCGGGGACAAACTCGTCATCAAGAGACAACGGTTACGAAGACAATGCCGTCAGCCAAACGGACAGATTTGTCACGCAGCCCATGACAGGGATGTCATCCTAATAAGAACTGTCATAAGAACTATTTGTAAGAACGCATGCCCGCATGAGACCAAGAAGCGCATGACTGCTTGGCGTACTTCAAGCAGTTGATGTCATCTGGCGACCACACGATCCGGACGTCGTTGAGGTCATATATGACAACCGATGAATGACATGGCGTTTCCGCAGGTAAACGACTTGTTCTAAGGCCATATACGGCCATTGTGAGGTAATGATGGCGGTATGTTCGACCACACCATCTCAAGTCCATATAAGGGCTTAGAGCAGGTCATCTACCTGCTGCTTTGCTTATAGAAGCAATAGCGGTATCTGGCGGAAGCTGGTTGCGAGACTTCCAGGAGAACGCCCTTGTCCCATATTTGTCCGACCCTCGTGATAAGTTTTCCCTAGCTTACCTACGGGTACTGAGGTTGCGTTGACGAGGGGAAGATAAGATGACTGGCGTCTTCGAGATGATGACGGGGCCGTACATTCCAACAGAACACGTGCCGCTTGATGTTCTCCCGTGGAACAGAGAGGAGGGATACGAGGTCTTTTCGTACCCTCCAGAAATCAGTGATGTCGACGAAGCCCTCTTCGAAGCGGAGGGCCTCGATCGAGATGGGCGCGGGGCCAGGGTTGCTCTCATTTACCCCTACGGCTACCACAGTTATGGCGAGTACTTCGCCCACCTGCAGGGTTTTGTTGACAAGTACGAGAAAACAGCCCCGGAACTCGCAGACTCGATCAGACAGCTCATCGAGTCCATCAAGCGCATGAACGTGAAGGAAGACTGGTCGGTCGTACGCTATGTCGGGCACGAGTACGACGACAAGCCGAGAGTATTCGGGCTCACAAGGGGACGCTGCTACTACTGGCCTTGCTCGAAGGAGAGGCCAGTCTATGAGGGCGTCATCGATGACGAAGAGTTCACCTCGTATCTGTATCCGTGTGATGCCGAATGCTGGGAGATCGTTCTCGACCCTACGGGTATGGCGGCTCGAGCGTTGGCGGGAGATGCGGACACGCTCCACGCGTGGTATCCGGAGATGAACCTAGAGGAGCACTTCAACAAGAGCTAAGAAATCATCTTGAGGAGTGAGTTTTATTCGAATCCGATTAAGGGACAGAGGCACTTGTACATGTCTTATGAGCAAGCTGTCTCGAATCGCTTATTTATGCAACCCCGCCAAACCAGCTACCGCTTGCCGATTCGTGTTTTGGTGCAAGCAGAGGCCGAAGTTTGGTGCAAGCTTGGTGCAAAATAGGGAATCCTTGGTGCAAGCTTGGTGCAAAAAGGTCAGGGCATATGCCCTGACCTCGAAAGTTCTGGTCGGGTGGACTGGATTCGAACCAGCGACCCCTTGACCCCCAGGGCGCAATCCTTGATGAATGTCAATAGACAACAAAGGACATCACTTCCACGAATTGTGCTGTTTAACTGGGCATTTGCCGACCTTGGCGAACATGAGGCGACCACAGCCCCCAACATGTAAAGTCATCCGCAGTACGCAAATAGTACGCCACGTACTATCCACGTACTACACGTACTACGACTGCCGTGGACAGGCGTTTCAGAGATTCAATCGTTGATGGGGGCACGATGCCGAGGAATCTGAGCAACGGGTTCGTCTTCAAGGACGAGAGGTCCGGCCACTGGAGGGCCGCGATCAACTGGCAGGACGAGGACGGCAGGCAGAGGAGGATGACGCGCAACACCCCCGTCGCCTGCTACCCCGACAGGGTGAGCGGGAAGACCGGGAAGGTCACCAGGGACAACCGCGGGAAGGGCGCCGCCGAGGACTTCCTCAGGGAGTGGCGCGACGAGGAGGTCCGAAAGGACGAGGAACTCTCCGGCACCGTCTCCTGCGAGACGCCGGTCTACAGCTACGTCCTCGACTACATAGACATGAAGGAGTCCACGGGCAACATCCTCGCCTCCACGGCCGACGGCTACCGCTGGTACGCGAAGCACCTCCTGGGCACCGAGCTCGGCAAGACCCCCGTGGGGCAGGTCACCGCGCGGCAGATCCAGGAGTTCGAGCGCGACATGGTGCAGGACGGCTACGGCGGGAACACGGTCTCGCACACCCACGTGCTCCTCAAGACCGCCTTCATCAGGGCACGCAAGCTGGGCGACATACCCTCCAACCCCTTCGACCTCGTCGACGCGCCCAAGAGGCCCACGAAGCCGATAAACTCGCTCGACGCCGCAAGCGTCCGTCAGCTCAACCAGACCTTGGGGAGCGTCACCGACCCGTTCTCGACCGCCGTGCTCCTCGCGCTCATGACGGGGATGAGGCAGGGGGAGATATGCGCCCTCAGGTGGCAGGACGTCGACCGCGTGTCCCGCAAGATCCGCGTCTCGCACGCCCTCACGAGGGCGAACGGCACGTTCGCGCTCTCCACCCCGAAGACGAGGAGCTCGGCCAGGACCATCCCCTACGGCGACGAGCTCGCCCGCGTGCTGGAGGCGAGGGCACGCACGATGCACGGCGAGCGCGAGTCCATGGGCCTCGACTGGGACGAGGGGCTCTTCGTCGTGGGAAACGCCGTCACCGGCGCCTGGAAGAGCCCGATGGCGCTCGGGCAGGAGTGGAGGGCGTTCGTGAGGGTGGCGAAGCTTGTCGGGTCCCAGGGCGAGGCGCCGCGGTTCCACGACCTCAGGCACACCTTCGCGACGATGGCGATCAGCTCCGGCGTGGACGTGAAGACCGTGAGCGCCATCCTCGGCCACTCCAACGCCGCGATGACCCTCAACGTCTACGCGGACGCGCTCGCCGACAGCAAGAAGGTGAGCATGGACCTCATGGGCAGGATCATGTCCGCGGGGCTCTCGTAGGCCGTAGAATACGGCATCACCAGCCGCAGGACGACCAGATGGGCGGGTTTTGGAATGGAGCAACAGAACAGGGGCAGAAAGCCGAAGCTCGAGCCCGAGGGGCAGATAGCCTTCCTCAGGGGCAAGGGGGTCGCGTTCGAGCGCATGGGCGAGGCCGACGCCATGCGCTACCTCTCGCGGGAGTCCTACCTCTTCGCCACGTACGCATATCGAACTCTCTTCCCCAGGCGCGTCGGAGGAGTACACGACGGCGAGTACGCGAACCTCGACTTCGGCGACCTGGTCGACCTCGAGCGGCTCGACCGGGATCTCAGGGCGGCGCTCCTGCCGCTTGCGCTCGACGCGGAGCACCTCGCGAAGGCGCGGGTGCTCGACGAGGTGGCGAGGCGGCCGGACGAGGATGGCCACTCCATCGTGCGCGACTACATGGCGTCGCTCTCCCCCTCCGAGCGCTCCCGGAGGGCGGCGGAGATTTCGAGGCTCCGGCGCGACGAGTACTCCGGAGACCTCCAGAGGCACTACGCCGCCGAAATGCCCATATGGGTGCTGCTCGAGCTCTCCTCCTTCGGCACCGTCGCGGACGTCTACCGCTTCTGCGCGAACCGGTGGGGTGACCGCCCCATGCTGCGAGAGCACTACTTCCTCAGGTCTGCGAAGGGGGTGCGCAACGCCTGCGCCCACTCCTCCGCGATAATCAACGGGTTCGGCGCAGCGAGCCACGTCGCGCGTCCGGCGCCGGACGCCCTCACCGTCGCCCTGCGCGACGCGGGCTTCTCGAAGAGGTCTAGGGCGTCCAGGATGAGGAACCCGCGCCTCCAGCAGATAGCCTCGCTCCTGCTCCTCCACAGGCGCATGGCAGAGGGGACCGCGCTCGCAGGCGAGGCGTCTGCAGAGCTCCGCTACCTTGCCGATGACATTAGGTCCGTGCTCTCCGTCACCCGCCCCGACGCCTCCGCGGAGGCGTCCATGGAATTCCTCGCAGAGCTGGTTGACCGCTGGTTCTGATCGGGTATAGTGTATATGGATGTCAAAACCCGAGAGGGTTTTATGTGGCGGGGACGCGCGAGCGCCTCCGCCTAATTTTTTGCCTTTCGGATCCGACGCGGCTGACGACCTCCGGAATCGTCGCATCCCAACCTTGGGGCATGCGCGCGAAACTCCTGCCACGGCGACCGATCCGACCGCCATCCAAGGCGGGTCCGACGCAAGGCGCCCGGACGTCACGATTCGCGGTTCGACGGCACCGGCACCAAATTCCCGACATTTGCCCGGAGAATCCCCGCGACGCGTTGCCACCAATCGCTCACGTCCGTCGTAGCATGGCTGCCGCATCAAGCGGTCACGAGGACTGGAGGAAACGCCATGAGGTGGATCTACGACGTTTGCGGCAACGCGGACCTCGAAGGGGGCGCATTCCCGGAGAGGGTCGCCTCGGCGATCTCGACGAGGCGACCGTGTCGCATGCCCATGCGGTGGACGACGAGCCTGCGCGGTAAGCCCTGCTCTCCGCTTTTCTCCGAAAGGCCGTCTTGCCGGCCGGTCACGCCGCCCCCGCGGGGGCGGCGTGACCTTGGGCGACGGTGCCCTTCCGACATCCGCTGCGACGGGGATAGCTGCTCCATCCCCTATCCTCGCGCCCGTCGAAAGCGCCCGACCGGCGCAGGAGCACAGTGTGCTTCTACGCCGACACCTCCACACCCTCCCACGTCTGTGTTTGATAGCCTGGGAGTTGCGGTTTGGGGGGGTGGTACCGCCTTTCTGTACCGTTCTCGCTAGGCTGCAAGGGCTCGGCTTTGCCTGTATGCCAAGGGACTCATCGAGCCCAGCGAGCGCCTGATCAACAGGAATAATGACTGAACCTTCCTTTTTCAGAAATCAAAAATGAATGCAGCCAATCCTCAAAAAACATATAAGGACAGGTTTGAGCAACTCCCACCTTCAATGCAACTAAGTTCTATCAGCCTTCAATCCAGAAGATTCCCCATGCTTTATGAGAAGAGCGACCCATTAAAGCGATGGATCGAAACGAACGTCACCACCATCCCTGCGATACAGAGCGCTACGCCGAGCACCAATGTGATGAAGCTTCCCATCCAAACAGGGAGAGAAGCTCCTGAAGCCGCCGCCGTATATGCTGTAATTAAGGCGATACCAGTTCCAAGTATCGTCATTCCGCAGCCGCTGTATCGCGCCAATCTCGGCAAATCGTTCGGATCTGTAGTCGCCCTATGGTAATCATGGAGCAGTTTCGTTTTGCCGGTTACCAGCATATACACGCCCATAAGGCCTATGAGCAGCGAGATTGCCAACCCGAGGACAAGCGATATGAATGTGCCAGTTGTCATGATGTATCTCCTCACTGAATTAGTTTTAGAAGCCGCCGATAGCTGAACCGAATCGTCTGCAATAAGCTCAACAAATCACAAAATACTGGCGAATTTTCACTCGGAGTGCAACGACTCCTGAGCATGTGAAATGGCCCGCGGCAGTCCTACGATGGCGCTTGCGAAGACATGCATCGCAGGAGGAAGCCATGGGAGCATTGCAGCCATCTTAGCATCGAGGAGCGCGAGGACGTGATGCTGCTCGCCAGGCAGCACAAAGGCGTCGGCGAGATCGCGAGGACGATCGGCAGGGGCAGGCCGGCGTCTCAAGGGAGCTGACGCGAAACCCGTCCGCGGCGGTCGACGCCCTGCTGCAGGGCATCGACCGCCCAGCACAAGCACGAGCGCCGCCGCGGACGCTGCCATGAAATTCCCCGCCGGGCTGGTCGACCGCTGGTTCTGATCGGGTATAGTGTATGGAGATGTCGAAACCAGAGAGGGTTTTATGTGGCGGGGACGCGCGAGCGCCTCCGCCTAATTTTTGCCTTCCGGATCCGGCGCGGCCGACGCCCTCCGGGATCGTAGCGTGTCGGCCTTGGTGCATGCGTGCGACACTCCTGCCAGGGTGACCGATCCGACCGCCATCCAAAGCGAGTCCGACGCAAGGCGCCCGGACGGCGGACGTCACGATTCGCGGATCGCCGGCACCGGCACCAAATTCCCGACATTTGCCCGGAAAATCCCCGCGACGCATTGCCGTCAATCGCTCCCGTCCGTCATAGCATGGCTGCCACGTCAAGCAGAAGCGAGGACTGGAGGAAATGCCATGAGGTGGATTTACGACGCTTGCGGCAACGCTGACCTCGAAGAGGTCGCATTCGCGGAGAGAGGCGTCTCGGCGATACTGGAGCACGTCGACCTCTCCTCCGCGCCGAGGGACGCTGCGGACGCCGCGACGTGCCTCCTGGGGCGCTTGGTAAGGGAACTCGCCGAGGCGACCGTGTCGCATGTCCATGCGGGGGACGACGAGCCCGCGCGGTAGACCCGCTCTCACTTCTCACCCATGAAAAGCGGTCTTTCGACCGTTGCCTCCGCTCCCGCGGGAGCGGAGGCAAGGGCTGACGGCAGTGACCTTCCGACATCCGCTGCGCCGGGGACATCGTCGGCGTCCCCTTTCCTCGCGCCCGTCGAAAGCGCCCGGCCGGCGCAGAAGCACAGGATACTTCTGCGCCGACACCACCGCGCCCTCCCCCGCCCAATACGCTGGCACAGGGAGCAAGCACCTCTTCCCGCTCCCTGACGGCCCGCGCGACGGGCCGGCGCCGCGCCACGCCCGCAGGGGCGCGCCGCCCCGCCACGCGGGCCTTGCCGCTCTTTGGGCGAGGGAGGGCAAAGGGCCTTCCCACGTCCCAGGGAGGTCACCATGACCGAGAAGACAGAGGGTGCCGCGACCATGGCCGAGGAGGGACTCGCCGCCACGTGCGAGGGCATCGTGAGGGACTACCTCGCCCACAGGGGATATGCGGTCCACGCGGCAGACGGCTGGTCCTGCGACTGCGAGGACGCGCCGATAGTGGCCACGGACGGAGACGAGACGGTGCTCGTGGCCGTCATCTCCGCGTACGAGGAGGGCTCGGCCAGGATGCCCGAGCTCAGCGTCGGCGCGGCCGAGTTCGAGATAATGCGCCGCGCTTGCCTGCTCTACCTCGCGGACCACGGCGACGTGGACGCGATACGCCACGATGTGGTCTCAATCGTCCTGACGGGAGGGCGCCAGGCGAAGCTCCGCCACCTCATTGGTGCCTGGCAGTGGGCGGAGAGCAGGGAGTGACCTGGGACGTCATAACACAGACACCGCCCGCGGCAGGAAGGCGACCGCTCGGGGAAAACCCGGGCGGTCGCCCATTTCCCGCCGCCACGGCCGCAGCCAAGCCCTCCCGCGGCCGCCCTCCCCGCCGTCAGGAACACCTGGCGACGGCGGGGAGGGAAATGTGAGCGCATGCCTCAGTACACGATCAGGAGCCTATCAGTCGCTCTGGTCAATGCGACATAGAGGTTGCGAGGGTCGTATCCATCGCCGGCGTTGGCCACCATAACATTCGTGAACTCAAGCCCCTTTACGAGGAGGGTCCTCGAGACGATGTTTCCCCTGAGCCTTCCGTGGGAGAATCTCGTTGACCCTCGCCTCGTCCTCAGCAGTTCGAAGGGGTCGCCACCGAATCGCTCGAAGTCTCTGACGACCCCCAGAGTCTCGCCCCATGCCTCCGCCCTGTAAAGCGAAGCCGGCGATTTCCGAAGTGACACATCCACAAGGCCCAGCGCCTCGACACTCGGCTCCTGGACGTATCCCTCGATGGCTGTCAGGAGGTCAGCGTAAGGCTGGCGGTTCTTCGCCTTCAGGTAGCAATCGACTGGCCTCCCGTTAGAGAGCGCATTGCAGACCGTCTTGTCGAGCGCAGCGGCCGCCCCGGAGGAGCAGCCCCTGATTAGGCTGACGAGCCAAACATCCAGGCTGCCCGTTTCCTTCGCCTTCAGGTAGCCCTCGATCTTGGTGCGAATGTACTTCCCCTCGATCTCCTCTGGAAGGTGATACCTCTTTGCGAGCGACTTCGCGAGGCTCACATCTTGCCCGGGGGGATCGCTCGGGCAGATGACCAGGCTGCTTCCCGGAAAGTCCGCCAGGCCGTACGCCTTCGAAATTAGCTTACCTCGGCTGTTCCCCGTATGGTCATCCATCGAAACCAGCGTGGCGACGTTCGAATCGAAACGCGGAATCCGGATGTCCGACCCGTTCTTGTCGAAGGCGCTCCCTACAAGCGCCTCACGAAGATCGTACGTCAGCCACTCCCCCAAGTCGAAGTTGTGCCCTTCCCACCTGTGGGGATAGGGCTCGATGCCCTCGAACGGGGCAAATGACTTCCTGACATCGCTCCAGCTCGGAAACTCCTCGCCGGAGAAGTCGAAGATCCTCTGGAGGGGGTCACCGAAGCACGCGACAAGCCGCATCACCTCGGACAGCTTCTCTATCGTCACATGCTGAACCTTGCTGCAATCCTGGTATTCGTCAACCAGCAAGGCTTGGTAGCTGGATGCCACCACCTGGCGGAACCAGTCGCAGCCCAACAGGCTTCCAGCTCCTCTGACCACCCTGGTAAAGTAGTCACTATCGCCCCTGCTGGTTGGCGTTGCCCTCATTCCTGACGACGCCGGATAGGCACAGGCGGCCTTTTCCGACCAAGAGGATATGGTCGCTATTCGAACATCATGGGTCGAGACGCCCAGCCTTCTGCACCGCTCGCCGATTGCCGCCACGCCCGCGTTCGTGTGCGTCAGCACAAGGACCCTCTTTCCGGAACGCACGAGCGCGCCAGCCACCATTACGAGCAGCTGGGTCTTTCCCGTGCCCGCGGGCATCTCGACCAGGCATCGACCGGCACTGACGATGTCGCATGCGAGCGTCTCGAAGTCCTGAGGCATCATGGCTCATCCCCTGTTTCGGGATAGACGAATGCCAGCTCCCGCCCGAACAGTCTGTCCGCGACCCTTCCGTCCTCGGGCCCCGTCACGCGCTCGCCAACGAGCCACTCCCCTAGGAACATGCCCCCGGAGACGCTCTTGTACCAGGTGTAGTCGTGCTTCTTGCTCTTCGCCACGCTCGCTCTAGAGAACCATCGCCTAAGCTCGTCCTCCGGGACGCCGTTCCAGGTGGCTGGCTCCGTTAGACACTTTCCCTCTAAGGGAACTCCGATGGCCTCGAAGCTTCTCTTCACCCTTTCCGAGCTAACGATTTCCTCCTCAATCGTCAGCCTCAGAAGGGCAATGAGGTCATCCCTGGACAGCTCCCCAAAGATCGCGGACTCGACGTAGTCCCCCCTCTCCCAGCGGTGAATGCGGCTCGCGTCCAGCGCAAGCGATCCAGCGCGCTCGTCCACCGTGGCGTCGTCAGCGTCGAGAAGTAGGAATGTGTCATACCCCAGCCCATGGAAGGACTCCGCCACCTCGCATGCCCTGGCGCCGCCACCGCCGTTGCAGAGGGAAACACCGTATGCGCCCGACGTCGCCCTGCCTTGAGCACGCCTCTCCCTGTCGTGGTGCCTGACCAAAGCGCGCAGGAGCCCCTCCTCCGTGGCCCCCTCGCAGACGAGGATCCTCCTGGCGAGGAATGGAGAGGGACTCGAGCGATGTAGGCCTTGTAGCTCCTCAGGTAGAAACGTCACGGACGTTTCGTGTTCGCCTCGGGCGACGACTGCCAGCTCGCGAGCATCGCAGCTCTCGACTGCTGCGGGCGAATGGGTCGTCATGAATGCCTGCTGAAGCGAACTGTCACTCCGGAACGACTCGATTAGCCCCACCACCCTGTGCGGCTCGAGACCGCTCTCGATCTCGTCGATGAGGTAGGTCGTCCTACCGCTCAGGGCGGCCCTCTGTATCGAGAGCGCGGCGAGCCTCTTCGTCCCGAGCCCGTAACTGGAAAGCGGGACGTCTTCGTCGTACAGGCACACGCCACCGTACTGGCCGCCCCTCAAGTCGATTCCCGGCCTCAGGCTGTCGAACGCCCCAGCCCCGAGCGCCTCCGCGCCACCTCGGACCTTGTCCAGCGACTCCCTCAGGTCATGGCTGAGTTCGGCGTCCCTCAGAGCGTCCCTTGCGGCAATGGTCGCTTCCCTGAATGCCGTCTCCGCCCCTCCGACGTCCCGCGTGAGCCTTCCCAGGGCAGACGTGGGACTCCACCTGAACTGGGAGTCGGTGCGGTCGTCGAGTGCGGCGACCCCGAGGAGCCTCCTTTCGGCGGACCGAGCCGGCACCGGGTCGGACGTGGGAGAGACGAGCTCCCATCTCGGTTCGAGCGTCTCCCAGTCGACCGTGAGCCTCAGACATGCGAACACTCCGTCAAGGTCGGTCGGCTCTTGGAGAGATGCGTCATCCCCCGAGGAGCATAGGGAGAGTCCCCAGCCGTCGATGGAGAGCAGTCTCTCGGGGAGCTCGGAGAGCCAGCCCTCGATCACAATTGGCTCTCCCTCGTCATGGAAGTCGTTGATGCTTACCGGAAGGCCCCACCTGTCGGAGACGAGCCAGGAGATGGCGGTGATTATCGTGGTCTTGCCCACGTCACCCGGCCCGATCAGGCACACGACCTTCCTCCCTTTTGGGATTCTCCAGTCGAGCCTTTCTATGCCCCTGAGGTTCGAGACCTTGAGCCTAATGAGTTCCACTAAGCATACCTCCTATTAATAGGCCGCAGGTCACAGCCCGAGCGCCTTGCGGGCAGCGGCGACGGCGTCGCCGTCGGGGTAGAACTCGGGGCTCACGCTTCCGACGAACTCGGCGGGCACAGACTGCAGGCCCTGCAGGCAGCTGAGCGGGAGGAGGATCTTCTTGGCGCCCGCACCCTTTGCGACGCGGAAGATGTCCTGGAGCCCCGTTATCTCGTCCATGCTTCCCGAGAGCCTTATGACTCCAGGGATTACGAGGGACGCCTCCACGGCCCTGTTGCATGCGGCGGAGCACAGTCCGACGAACTCCGCCAGGGAGACCTCGTCCGATGGCCCCTTGCCCTGCAGGTCGTTCATGAAGAGCAGATAGTCCTTGTCCGCCCTGCGCAGCCCGGTCGCCACCTTGGCGGCGTTGCCGTCGAAGTGTCTGAAGGATGCCTCCATGCTCTCGTGCACCGCGCGGGAGTTCCCGATTCCCTCGGTCTTGAACTGGAAGCTCCCCGGCACCGCCTTATTCTCGAGTCGGTAGACGGCCCATTCGCCATCGGGGGCCCTTCCCGCGCCGAACGCGTAGCCCGGCGAGACCGGACCCTCCGGGACGAGGGTGGCCTCGGAGCGCTCCGGGACGTACACGACCCTCTCCGAGCCGGGCTCCCCGATGTCCGAGTACCCGAGGTTGACGTCCATGAACTCTACGCCAGCCATAGCGCGCAGTTGCTCCTTGACGCGCCGCCTGCCCTCTATCGCGTACCGGAGGATCTTCTCCGCCTCCTCGTGGGTCATATTGCCGCTCGGGAAGAGCAGCTTCGATAGTCCGGAGAAGGTCTTGCGGACGCCGATCTCGTCTCTCGTGTTGAAGTCTCCGTTGAGGCGGAACCATCTGTCGAGCAGGTGCGTGAAGTCCCTCTTCCTCATCTCGCGGCAATACTCCGCCAGGCAGTCCGTGATGAGCCCGTAGTGAGTGGTGAGGAGCTCGCTCCTCATCTTCGGGACCTCCCATCCGGGGAGGTAGCAGTGGATCCTGTCGAAGAAGGCGCTGTCGTTGTTGAACTCCGGCGGGAACGGCTCGAAGAGGTGGGACACCTTGAGCATGTTCTGGATGGAGTCGTTGATGTTCCCCTCGAAGACCATCGAGGCGTCGGCGCTTATTTGGTCTCGGCCTCGGGCGAAGCTACCGGAGGCCATGTAGTCCTTCATTATCTGGATTGCGTTGGTGTCTCTGAACCTCATTCCCGCGACCTCGTCGAAGGTGACGCAGTCCCAGCACCCGACGACGCCCGTCCTCTCCGCGAGGGTGCTCTTTGCGGAGGCGTTCATCCTCCCGAAGAGGTTCGCCGCCGTCGTCTGGCCGCCCGACAGGAGTATCGCGTACGGGCTGACCTCCTTGTAGATGTGGCTCTTGCCAGTCCCCCTGGGACCCAGCTCGCAGAGGTTGTAGTTCCGCTCGATGAGCGGCACCATGCGCTCCAGGAAGTGCATCCGCTGCCGTTCGCTGAGCTCCCTCGGCTCGTATCCGGAGCTCCTGAGCAGCAGGTCCTCCCACTCCCTAGCGGTGAAGCCCTCCCTCGCCTCGATGATGGAGTCGAGGTCGAGGCTCGGCATCTGTATGGGCTTGAGGCTCGCGATCCTGAAGGGGCTGTCCTTCGGCCCATGCTTGCCTGCGCGCCTGCTCCTGGGCCTCCTTGCGCGCGGCTCGTCCTCGAAGGCGTCGGCGAGGGCGTCGTCCGTCTCCTCCCCGGGGCGCATGTACTGGAGCCTCACGATGCACCAGATGCCGCCCTGCAGGATCTTCGTGTATTCCCGCACGTACTCGGAAGGCATGACTATGGGCTCTATCGAGAGGCTTTCGAACGTCGCGACGTAGAGGTCCGCGAACTCGTCGAGGCGGGCCGACACCCTGTCGATGATGGTGTACTGCCCGAGCTCCCTGACTCGTGACTTTATGGCCTCTGACTCGTCGGGCCTCACGTAGTTCTCCGCAAGTATCCGCCGTATCCGGCTGACGCCCTCGGAGACGAGGTCGGGATCCTCCGTAGAGCAGTACATGCCCAGCAGGTATTCGAGCACGAACGTCGGCACGTTTGCCCCCCGGCGCATCAGCGAGGTGAGGTCCTTCCTCACCACCTTCCCGCCAAGGAGCCCCATCGCCTTGGAGTCGAGCTCGTCGGCCTCCAGCGTCGGCAGGTCGTTGCTGTCCGTAACCATGTGTGCCTCCTAGAAGCCGAAGTCGTCGATTGGTGCGATGGCGACCTCGACGACGAACCTCTCGCTCCATGCGACGGTGCCGCCCTTGTCGCGGCAGACCAGGAAGTAGTCGTCCCTCGACGAGTAGCTGACGCCTGGCTTGAGCGCGAACCGGACCGTGACGACTCGGGCCTGAGCATCGGGGTCGGCGCTCGATGCGGTCGCATGCCGCACGTCGCTCACGGGCTCCCCGGCCTCGTCCTCGAGCACGACGTCATACTCGGCGGGTAGGACCTTGCCTCCGACGGGCTCCCGCTGCCAGAGGTCCACCCTGAATATCGCGCTCGTGACCCTCCTGCTGGTGGAGAGCAGCTCCAGCGAGGCTGTCTCCTGCTCTTCTCTGTCCTTCGACCTGTTGTCGACGAAGCGGGCTACGATCACCGGGACGCACAGCTCCTGCAGGCTGACGCCACCGTGGACGTAGAGCTCGCCAGACCCTGGCCTCTTGATCCTCACGCACTCCCTCGGCGCGGTGCCGAAGAGCGGGACGAAGCTCTTGTAGGAGAGCTTCACTCGGACGAAGGTGCTCTCCTGTGGAGGCTCCTCGGTTATCGCGTACCTCCTGCCGGCGGCGACCACGCCTTGCCCTATCTCGGCGATCGTGACCTTTTGCGCCTCGGGGACGGGGCGCCGCGTATAGAGGAATCCGTGGTCCGCAGTTACCACTATCCTGTTGAACCTCAGGTCGTTCATGAGGAGCTTGACGAGGAGCAGGAGGTCGTCGACGCTCTCCGAGCACGCCGAGAGCACCCGGTCCTCGGTGGGATACTCTTCCCCCGTCGCGTCGATCAGGTTGTGGTAGACGTAGAGCACCTTGGCGTCACCCACGATATCTCTCCGCTCGGAGCGCTTCGCCTTCAGGAGGTCCTTCGCCTGGATGGCCCTCGAGGAGTAGTCGCTGGCCTGTAGGATGGCCTGCCGGGCCGAGGTTCCCTTGGTCGGCAGGCCATCGGCGAACGGGTATGGGCCTTCGTCCGGTCTGAGCTCCAGCTCGCTGTGCGGCAGGAGCGCTGCCATGCCGAATTCGGTAACGGAGGGGAATACCGCCTGCATGGACGACGTTTGCACCTCGGCCTTTGTGCCCGCGGAGATGCGGTCGGTGAGCTCCTTACCCACCTCGTAGCGCAGCGCGTCTGAGACTATGACGGCGACCTTGGACGCCGTGTCGAGCTCGCGCTCCACGACGTCGCCCCAGAAGTCCTGCTGCCTCGGGACGTCCCTTACGTATCCGCTCCTCGCCCACTGCGCCTCCGCGCTCTGCACCCAGCAGGTGTTGGACTCGGGCAGGAACCAGTTGAGGTATAGGTCGTCCGCCCAGTCACAGACGGCGTCCAGGGCGTCCCGGAGGGGGTCCGGCGCGTCGGGACGCCTCTTCTTGGCCTCGTCGGCGGCGGTGGCGAGTCTGCGGTATTCTGAGTCCATTGAGGACCAGTCCGAGACGTACGCCTGCCAGACGTCGGCCGCCTGCGCGATGTGGAACCCTCCCGCGTTCGCCTTGCTGAAGGCGAGCATTCGCGAAGCCGCCTCCAGGACGTCGCAGAAGTCCGCGATCTCCCCGTACCAGCTGAGGTCCCGCCTGCGGGAGACGACCGCGAGCGCCTCGGCCCCTCGGTCAGACCCGTCCGCGATCGCCCGCATGAGCCTTGTTACGGCCGCCTCGCCCGTGCAGGGGAGCACGTCGCTCTCCACGAGCGGTTCTAGTGCGGCATCGCCGATTGCGTCGGGCATCCCCAGGTAGAGCTCCGCCAGTCTGGCGATGTCGAGCATGCGGTCGTGCGGGATGTCGGCCTGCCAGTCCCGCCACAGGGCGAGGCACGCCCCCTCCCTGCCGCGCAGGACGTGTTCGCGGAGCGTGCTCGCGAGTTCCGGCAGCGTGCATGAGAGCGCCGTCACGGCCACGCTTGAGACGAGCTCGGCCTTGTCGTCGATTGGCCCGGAGTACCCGATGCGGGCCACGAGGAGCGCCGAGAGCGCCTCGTTCGCCCCGTACTTTGCGAGCTCCTCCGGCAGCCCGTCCCCGTCGAGCGAGAGGATGAGGCTCGAGGTGATGTCGGCGAGGCTTGTGGAAGCCGACCCGAGGCAGCACGCAACGACGCCGAGCGCCACGTCAGAGGGGGTGGAGGCATGCGGCATCATGCGAACGAACCTGCGCCTCCTCGCCTTGGCCCTCATGAAGGCGGAGAACCTTTCCAGGCCAGGGCGAGCCTCCCCGCTGGCGCCGATGTCCGATGCCAGCAGGGAGAGCCAGTCTGCCTGGAAGTGCTCCGAGTAGAGCTCCACGTCGGCGATCCAGTTGTCCTTGAGCGCCCTGCCGGAGAGGTCCTTCGCCCAGCTGGCATAGACCAAAAGGTCGCTCCCCGTCTCGTCGCAGGCGATGGTCCGCTTGAGCTCGAAGGACCCGATTCCTCTCGAGTCGACCACGCGGAGCGGCCTGTCCGTGCACGCGACGCACGACGGGTCGTCGGCGATTGAGCCGAACTCCTCGCCGAATTCCCCGCTCGGGTCGTGCCAGATTATGATGCGGCGTCGTTCGTGCCCCTCGAGCGGTGCCGAGAGCCTCTCCCTGAGCTGCCCCTTGATGTCGACTTCCGCCATGCTCCCCTACCTAATCCTCGCAAGGACGCTCTGCAGCCTTGCATAGTTGCTCTTTACTCCGTCGTTGAGGTCGAGCTCGATCATCTGGTCGGCAAGGTGATGGAGACGCTCCTCGAACTTGTTAGTCTCGTCGAGCTGCGCCCTCGTCGTCCTCAGCTCCCGGTCGATCTCCCTCGCGTCGGACTTGCTGGCGCTCTTCTTCTGCGACTCGAGCTCGGATATCCTCGAGCGGTAGCGCTCCTGGCGCTCGTGGACGTAGTCGGTCCGGACGCGTGCGAGGAGGTCTGGGGTGTAGCGATGAACGTAGAACATCGCCCTGAAGCCGCCCAGGGGGCCGGACTCGAGCATCCAGTAGATTGGCCTCTTGCCGGTCCCGGGTAGGTTGTAGGTGGCGCAGTGGTCCGCATAGAAGCAGTTCGAGAAGTAGTTCCTCAGAACCTGTCTGGGTGAGCCGGACCCCCCGAGCGAGTCGGCCACGAAGCGGAGGTTCTCCTCCAGGCGCCCCTCCCCATACGCCCGGGACATGAAGCCGACGAACAGGGTGACGATGTCGTCCTCGAAGTACTCGTCGTCGGTGACCGGAAGGATGCCGTCCTCGTCAGGCATGAAGGTCGGCTCCGGCACCCTCTCCAGGTACTCGCGGATCCCTCCGCCCTGCCCGGCGAGGACGAGGCCCGGGACGTCGAGGGAGTAGCGTCCGAACATGCACCCTACGGCGAAGCTGACAAGCGACTTCACGTCGCGCTGCCTGTCCGCGAGCCGGGCACTCACCCTGTCGTGCGGGACGTCGGTGTCCGCTTCGCCCTCCATGTTATAGATGTGGATGAACCTCTCGTTGAGGTCCTCCTCGTTCTTCTTGGAGCGCTCGTGCCTCTGCCTGCACTCTTCCGACCATTCCGCATACGCGTCCTCGAGCCTGTCCCCGCGGACCAGGGGGTGCCTGAGGAAGTCCCAGGAGACCTCCGAGGAGTCCCAGTCGTCCTTCGCGTCCTTGGTGAGCTCTCGGACGGTCCCCACCGTGTCCTCCGTGAGGACCTCCGGCAGTATCGGGTAGGTGGCGACCTGCCCGACCTGGAAGTCGAGGGTCGGCGAGATCGCCTCGGCGACCTTACCACACACAGAGCTGTTCAGGAACGCCTCGAGCCTAAGCATTAGGTCGGTGTCGCCGAATATCGCCGGGCCGGCCTCGTTGAAGATGGTGCCGGTGGGCTTGTACCTGAAGGCGAGCTGCCCCGTCGAGACCTTCGACCAGGTGACGCACTCCTTGAAGTAGCAGTCCTGGTTCTGGGGGCGGGCGGCGAGCTGTCCGCGCCCGTTCCGGTAGGACTTTATCGCTGCGCCGTCCTCCGCCCAGTCGACGACGTAGTCGTTGTTCCCGTACCACCTACGGAACGAGCCGCCCTTGTTGTGGGGGAACCATCTCGCGCCGGATGCCCTCGCCTCGTCCCTGTCGGAGGCGTTTAGGCACAGGTTGTCCCAGGGGACCTCCCACCAGCCGCGCATGAAGAGGTCCTTGTTCCCCGTTCCCAGGCCCTTCCTGGGACGTGCAATCTCAGATAGTGGTTTCGCAACCGCAAACGCATTGCGCAGCTCTGGAGCGATGTAATAAGCGAACGGCATGCCCGGAATTGATTTGAAGCTCGAAAGGCGTGCATAGTAACGCCACCCACAGCTTGGATTCCTAATCGCCTCCAGTGCCTTGGGTTGCTGCAGTCGTGGTCGATCAAAATCTTCAAGACGAATGTAGCAACCCTCAATGTCCTCAGTCGTCTGTACCAACGTAAACATGCACGTAGGGACCGTGACGCTGGGAAAACCGTGAGTCGACTGCTGAATTAGTGACGTAATTGCAGCTCTCTCTGCGATGTTTTCACGCATACGCTCAAATGACGAAATGAACATCCAAGATGAGGCAGTTATCAGGGATGTATATCCCCCTGGCGCACACGCGTCGACCCCCCGGCGTACAAAACAAGTACAGAGATCACCCTTCTCCTCCGGATAGTGTCCCTTCACCCACTCAGAAAGCCAGGGATTCATCTTCCCGCTCCCCATGTAGGGGGGGTTCGCGACGACGCAGTCGTAGCCCGAGGAGAGCGTCCTCGCGTACTCCTCCGCCCTGCGAAGGCTTGTAGAGGCGGCCTGTGCGAAGAGGCCGTTCTCCGTCTCCATCTCGCCCGCGAGGGCGGAGAGCATCTCGGCTCCGTCGGCGCCCGGATTCCAGAGGCTGCCTATCTCGTCCAGGTGGGCAAGCTCGTCCCTCATGTTGACGAGTCTCTCCCTCTCGACGGTCATGGGCAGCTCTTCCATGTCTTCCGGGGAGATCTCCACCGGCTGCAGGCAGGTTATCCTTGGGGAGATGCGCCCGCCCCTGGTAAGGAAGCGCGGGTCGAGCTCGCACGCCTTCATGGTGAGCGCGAAGGATGCCAGCGAGGCGGCGCGCGGGTCGATCTCCAGCCCGGTCAGGTTCTTAGCGAGGATGAGGCGCGGGATGTCCCGGAGCCTGTAGCCCGATTCCTCGTACATCGATGCCAGGAGGTCGAAGGCGTACACGAGTATGTGCCCGGATCCGCAGGCGGGGTCGATGAGGGAGATGTCCTCTGGGGAGTCGATGTGCCTGAATTCCTCACGCTGTCCCTCACGTGGGGGCATGTAGTACTCCATCCTCTCTTCGAGGCTCGAGTCGGGGCGGTTCGACATCCATAGGCGGCCGAGCGAGTTCTCCACGAGGTAGCGGACTATCCACTCTGGGGTGAAGAGCTGCGTGGCAGGCGCGATGTCGTCTCTCTTTGCGGGCTCGCCAGTAGCGAAGTACGCGTCCTTTCTCTCCTGAACGTAGAACTGGTACGCCCATCCGACGATCTCGACTCCCTGCGTCCAAGATTCCTCGGGCACCCCCTCGACGAGTGATTGGATTACACCGTCCCGTGCGAGCAGGTGGTCTGGGAGCAGGAGCTCCATGGCTGCTCCCACCGGCTCGAACACGGATGGCATGCAGCCGGAGAGCTCCTCGCATTGTGCGAGCAGGATCGTCCTGAAAAGCTCCTCGTCGTCTCCCTGCGCCACGAGACTGGCGACCTCCTCGCGGTCGAGGCCTTCGATGGGGAGGTCCATGGCCTCCCTGAGGCACTCGGGATCGAATGACCCATCCTGCGCCGAGAAGAGCCTCACGTGGCTCGGGAGCCTGTCGTTCGCCTCCATGAAGCGTATGGCAAAGAGCCGGTCGAACCATGTGTAGGCGGCCCTCTCGACGAGCGCGGCGTGGCCGTCTTCTGCCCCCTCGCGCAGGCCGTCCTGGAGTCGCAGCAGCTCCTGCCTCTGCCTCAGCTCGTCGTTCGATAGCACGCGGCCGCCGACCGCGCGCAGTGTCGGGTCTGCGCCGCTCACGATCCCGAACTGGAGGCATCTCCTCTCGACGCCCTCCATGAGCTGCTTTCTTGCGTCAATTGCGACCGCCTTGATTGCGGAGGTGTCCATCGTGTTCTCCTAACCGAGCCTTACCGAGCCGTCCTCGCGGAGTGCCTCGACGAGCTTCTCCCTGATCTCTCTCACGTACTCGTCGATGGCCTCCTCGCTTTCCAGGAGTTTGGTCGGACAGACAGCCACTCGGCTGAGGACCCTCGTATGCCTCTGGGGCGCGGGAGGGATGCACGCCCCCGGATCCGCCGCACGCGCCTTTCGTTCCGCCTCCGCGCGGACGGCGTCGTCTACCTTCTTGGATTGCTGGTCCGACCATGCCCTGACCTGGCTGGATATCGCGTCGAGCCTTGTGCACGACTCCTCGTGCTCGGCTTCCAGCCGCTTGCCCCTTGCGTATATCCCGGAGTCGCGGATGATGGCCTCGATTGGCACCGGCGCCTTGTCCTTCTGCGACCCGGCGTAGTCTGTGACCTCGTCGAGGGCGATTCGGATGGTCTCGGCGGTCCTCGTGCGCATCTCCCCCACGGTCTCCTCGTAGGCACCCAGGGCGGCCTTCCTCAGCCCCTCGAGCTCATGGATGCGCTTGTAGGGTTCCCTCATCTTCAGTATCTCGTTGATCTTGGAGAGGGCGTCTGTGACGCGTTGGTCTCCCTCGAAGTAGGCGGCCTCCTTGTCGAGCATCGCCGCCGCGTCAATCGCCTGGTCGAAGATTCCCTCCTGGGTCTTGAAGAAGGACTCGACGGTGGCGAGGTCCTCGACGCCGTCGGCGAGGTCCCCTCCCGCGCTGTTGAACGACCTCAGGAACGCCTCTGGCTCGCGGCTGCCGGAAAGTAGCTTCTCGACATCGTCCGACACCTCCCTCACGACGTCCTCGCCGGGGTATGGGCGCCCCATGCGGTAGCGCTTCTTCAGCGCTCCGCACCTCTCCCCGATGTTCGCCAGGGAGTGTGCGATGGCTTCTACGAGGCCGTCCTCGTCGCCAGGTATCTGCGCCTGTCTGTCTATCTCCCTCAGGAGCTGCTTAGCCCCCGTGATGATGTGCGTTGGGACCCCCTTTCTGATCTTCACGGTGATCTTCGCGAAGGAGGACTGGTTCGTGAGGTACTGCTTGAGCTTCGGGTCGCGCGAGGGCAGTGTGGCACCGGCGTAGGAGACGGTCGCCTTCTGCTGTCCGACGAGCAGCGCGAGCACGAGCGACACGTCGTCCTGTCTCCAGCCGTACGGCTTCTCCTGGTAGTGCCTCTGGAGGTCGTCGAAGTTCACCGACTGGTGGGTTCTGTCCTGCGCGTCGAGGTAGCGCGACATGTCCTCGGCGGCGCGCGCGTTGGGGGCGTCGGACGGGTCGAGCGCAGTCTGGGTCCTCCCGGACAGCGCTTGCTCGAGCTGAGTCGGTTCCGACAGTGGCTTGTCTACGAGGTCTGCCTTCGTGAACACCGAGCTGGCGAGGAGGTCGAGGACGGCGTCCAGCTTTGACTTCGCCGTAGTTGCTGGTACGGAGACCAGCTGCCCATCCACCGCGGTGTGCGCGGAGACGATGGCCTGGGAGATAAGCTCCTTGGCCGCCTTCACGTCCTCGCTCGCTTGCCTCTGCTTTGCCTCGACGAACTTCCGCTTCTCGTCCGGGAGGGTCTCGCGGTTGATTCCCTGGACGTACCTGCGGACCTTTGCGGCGCCTTGCACCAGGTCGTAGTAGTCGCTCTCCGAGGAGAGCACGACGAGCGCCTGCCCGCTCGAGCGCATGGCGAGCTCCGCGTCGGGAACCTCTGAGAGCTCGTTTGCGACCGTGATGATGTCCAGCCTCATGCCGTTCTGGGATCGTCCGTGAGGCGACTCGTCCACGTAGCAGTCGATTGGGAAGTCGTTTGCACCCTTCCTGAGCTTGGTCTGGGTATACAGGTCATCGAAGATGATTCCCTTGATCCGCTCCAGTACGTCGGAGGAGTCTATCTGCGTTGCACGAATCTCTCTCTCGACGTCCTGCTGCTGGTCGGTGAGGTAGGTGTAGCGGCCCCCGCTTCTCGAGACGTAGTTCTGCTCGCAGAGGCGTTCCAGCGACTCCTTCACCGACTCCCTCAGCGCCAGCGTGTCCACGTCGATGGAGTCGGCCATGAGGATGGCCACGTTCGACGCGCTGGGCTCGATCTGCTGGGGGATGTACACGACGAGGTAGAGCGCCTTCAGGACGTCGACGTCCCAGGGCTGGAGGCCCTGGCGGTTCTTCGCGGCTCGGCGGCACCTTTCGAAGACCTGCTTCACGCCATGGTCCAGCTGCCGCTCCAGCGTGTCGAAGAAGCACCAGAACGGGACGAGCGCCCCGTCCTCTTTGTCGGCGATCGTCTGCGCGGACTCCTGGAACGCAGACAGCATGCTCCGTTCGCCGGTTGAGATGTGCTTCCCTGAGTATCCGTGGAGGCGAATCTGGTTCAGAACCTCCGGCATCAGGGTGAATTGGTACCCCGCGAAGGGGTATGTGTCCACGAAGTCCCTCTCTCCGAGGTACCCGCACAGGTCTCCCTCCGAGTGCTCGAAGGAGAAGAGGTTCCTCAGGACCGCGGACTCCCTCGAGTGCTCGCCGCGCAGCTCGGCGACGGCCGCGTCGTTCTTCGCGAGCACGCGGCGCTTGATGACCTCGTCCACGGACGTGCTCGAGAGCGACAGCCTTGTCGCGAACCTGCCCTGGATCTTCGAGAAGTCGTTCTCGACGATGGTCCGCATCTCGTCGATTGCCTCCTGGCTGGTTACCACCACCCAGACGGAGCCCATGCACTCGGAGCCGAGTAGCTCGACGATGGTCTGCAGGTTCAGCATGAGGTTGGTGTCTGAGCCGATGAACTGGCCGACCTCGTCCGCCATGAAGAGCAACCGGAAGGAGCCCCCCTCCTCGGCCTTCCTCCCGTCCACGTAGCTCTTAATGTCGGCAACAAGGTCCTCCGGCGAGAGGGTGACCTGCGAGTCGCTGTCAATCCACTTCTCCACGTCACCCGCGGAGAGCCCGGCCGCCTCGCTGGCTGCCTGGGCTATCTCCTCGCTGTGGAACTCGTAGGCGTCCCTGTCCTCGAGCCACGCTGTGCCGGCGATGCGTTCGTAGGACTCGCGGAACCTCTGCGTCGCCCCTTTGTCGTCGATCATCTTCTCGAACCTGGCGAGCTTGTAGTCGGTCCCGTAGAAGCCGAGGTGGTCGTAGAACACGCGGGCGAACGTGCGGAGCAGGGCGGTCTTCGACGTGTCTCCTTCCTTCCATCCGCCCCCCTTCGCGTCGACGTTGAAGAGGAGGGACTCGGTCGGGACTTCGGCAGCCCGCCTGACCTGGGCCGCAACCAAGGGGTCCTGGATCTTTCCCTCAAAGTAGTCTATCGCCCGTTTCCCTGCTACCACTGGGTTCTCCAGGAGGTAGGAGAGGATCTTGATGAAGTGGGACTTGCCCGACCCGAAGTAGCCGCTGACCCATACGCCGATCCTGTCAGTCGGGGTGTCGAGTGCCTCCGTGTATGCGTCGAAGAAGTCAGAGAAGTGCCTTCGGAGCTCGCTGGTCACGACGTACTCGTCGAGTTCCTGAGCGACCGACCTTTCGTCCGAGACCTGGACCACGCCGTTTATGTTGCGGTCGATGTCGCGCTCGAACATGTCCCTTATACGCATGCTTGCCCTTTCCTTCGCTAGACGAGATCGAATGCGCGGTAGTAGTTCTCGTCCTCGAGACGAGAGAATAGCTGGAGGGTCTTTCCGTTGAATCGCCCGGGATAGGCGGCGACTATCGGTACGTCCCTTACGAGCGGCTGGATGTTCTCCAGCAGGTCATGGAGCCTTAGGAACGGGTAGACCTCTCCGATGCCCGTGATCAGGACCACGTCCCCGGGTTCGCGCGGTGTCGAGGAGATTTCTTGCGCATAGAAGGAGGAGGGGCAGATCTTGTTCATCTGCCTGATGATCCACGCCCTGCCGTGCTTCTTCTCCATCGGGTCCATCCGGTCGAGGAGATTGCGGGACTCCAGTCTCTCAAGCGCGATTCGGTAGAGGTTGTGCTCGACAAGCCTGCATGGCAGGCTATCGTCTTGGGCCAGGCACCTAAGGAAGTGCCGGGCCTCTAGCTCCAGGGATGGGTCGTAGCAGAACGTATATATTCCGACCTCGTTGCCCAGCCCCCTGTTTTGGAGGAAATCAGGGTCGGAAAGCTTGGAGGTAAGTGCGACGCAGCGTCGGTTGAAGTTCTCTCGGGCCTCAGGTGGGATGGGCATATCACGCTCCCCTCACGTTGAAGCAGGCGAGTGCCTCCTCGTCGCCGAGTGCGCGGATTTCGTCCTCGACGTCGACGTCGAGGACGATCGGGACGAGTTCGGACGATCGGGACGACTTGAGCATGCCGCAGTGGACGAGGGCATTCCTCAGCACCTGCTTGATCTTGACCATGGTCGCCTCGGAGAGTGATGCGATGTTGTCGTAGTACTCTCGGACGAGCGTGACCCATCCGTTCATCTCCATCTTCCCGAGGGAGTAATTCATCTCTTCGTAGTGCTTGGCGACTACAGTGGTCATGAAGTGACGCACGAGCGGGTATGTTCGCATCATCGCATATAGGTTTGCCTGCGAGGCGGCAAGGGGCTCCCCGGTGGCGATTATTCTCGCCAGCGGCTCGCTGTCGAGTGCGTTGAGGCGCTTCACGCAGACCGAGGCGATGTTGCGAACCATCCTGCTCGTCGGGTATTGGATCAGGTTTTCTGAGGCGACTCGCTCGACGATGTCGGAGTCGCTTAGCCCCTCCAGGTGGAGCCTGGCGACCGTCCTCATCTCCCTTATGAGGAACTGCTCCCTCGTGATGCATGCGCCGTCGAGCCTATTCGTCCGTACCATCCGGCAGCACCTCCCTATGGGCGAGAACGTCATCAACGATCAGCGATGTGATGTAGGCGGACACGCTCATGCACATCTCCTCCGACATCAGTTGCGTGGCCTCCTTGAGTTCCGGCGTCACGGCGAAGATGATGCGCTCTGACTTGTGGCCGTTAAGCATTGACTTGCGAAGGCTGTTCTCCTCAAGCATTCTTCCGACCTCTCGTGAAGGCATAAAAGTTATATAAGAATGATAGGCATTGCCGGCCAGCTCAGCAAGTAGCCCATCCTGTACACCCACGGTGGCCAGGATGGACGAGACGGACGGAGCGGACAGGGTGGCCGCGGGATCAGTCCCGATGGCTCAGACTTTCGTCTGTGCCCCGGGAGACGCCTCCGCGGCCGCACCGTCCGAACGTCCCTTCTCTCTGCGGGGGATGCCCCGCGCCCCTGGGGGTGACCGACTTGAGCCGTGACGCCATGCCGAGGCGCCTTAACGTCCGGATCTCCGACGGCGAGCTCGAGGCCCTGGACCGGGCCTCCGCCGGGATGGGCTGCTCCAGGAGCCAGGTCGTGAGGCTCCTGATACACTGCCTCGCGGACGGCGGGACGCGCATGGGAGCGGGCACCGTCGCCTTCGACTACGAGACCTCCCACGGCATCGTGCGCAACCTGCGCTCCATAGGCACGCTCTACAACCAGTCCGTGGCG
>OCTW011455295.1_pt1 | contig 29046 bp, 25 predicted proteins | sample 1539671 | NCBI WGS metagenome assembly OCTW01 (sample SAMN02144230, study PRJEB22623) | gut metagenome | biome: sheep rumen | host: Ovis aries | place: New Zealand | reverse complement strand
GACAATAGTATTTTTATTTCTTCCCTTGAAAAGACAGCCCTTTGCTTTTTATTCCCACGCTTTATCGGTATTTTTATAATGGCACTTCTGAACACTGATGCGGCATCAAAATCTCTATTCTGTGCATACTCCGAAAATGCTGAAAGTGCTGATAAACGTTGGTTTCTGGTAACCGGTTTGCATTGCCGTTCTTTCTCAAGCCAGTTAAAGAATTCTAGCAATGTATCATAATCCATGTTTGAAAACCTGATATCATCAGCATCTATTCCCTTTACATCCTGCATGAACCGAAGCAAAAGCATAAAGCTTTGCTTGTAGGATTCTATGGTATTCCGGCTAAGACCACGACTATAGGGCAGGTATGTCTCGAAATAATCTTCCAGTAATGACATAAACTCTATTTTCCGCCTACTCATATATGATCACCTCCGGAAATAATTCCCCAGAATAGTCATCAAACTTTGTTAGCGTATCCTCAAAGTAATTACCACTGTATTTCAAATATTTTTCCGTCTCGTAAAGGCTGTCGTGCCCTAAATATGTAGACAGGAACGGGACGGACTCGCTGGCTTTAATTCCACTACGCTCGTTTTTATCAAAGCTTCTTACCGCAAACGAATGTCTAAAACAGTGAAGACAGGCGCCGCGTCCGTGCTCAGCTTGATCATTGTAGCTTATACCAGCCTTTTCTCTGATAATTCTAAAATAATTCCCGACATTGCCGGGTGAAATATGGCTTTTAGTGTCATCCGCCGGAAATAAATATGCATCTGAATCATTCAGTATGCCCATGCCAATACAGTATCTGTAAATGACTTCTGCCAAATCTTTTCCAAAAGGAACCAGTCGCTGTTTATTCTTTTTTGTAACCCTAAGAATAATCAGGTTTCTTTCAAAATCCAGATCTCCTACCTTAATGCATACAGTTTCTCCTACACGAAGTCCACAGCAGTATAACAAGCGCAGTATCAATGGCATTTCTTTTTCTGCAAACTTGTTCTTTCTTGCTCTTGAAACCCTCAAGGAGTCTACAGCAGCAAAGATTCTTTCTATATCTTCATCTGAATAAAGATAAGGTACGTAAGTATCGTGGATCGTAAGTGTTCTTGGAATAAAGCATGTATAACCTAAATCAGTCAGGAACAGAAGGAGTTGCCTGATATAATGTACATGCTGGCTTGATGTATTTACTGAGATTTCTGCGCTCACTTCTCTAATCCATGATTCGATTACCGGTTCAGTTATTTCCTTATCAGCATGGTTGATTCTGCAAAGATAATTATCAAACAGAATCATAGTTCTTCTGTAGTGTCTATATGCCTCGTGACTAAGTTCCGCTTCCCTTACAGAGAGATGCAATAATATTTCTTCTCGAAAAACTGAGTTAAACTCTGCCATCTTATTCCACCTCCCCATGCAAAAATTTGAAAAATCTATCAGAAGGTGGTGGCGGTGTTAAGCTATATTTTCTTAGATTCTCGATGTCTATACGTGCATAATGCTTGATGGCATTATTAGAACTGTGCCCCAATACCTTTCTTACAGTCTCATAGCTTATATCATTGTTGACCATGGAACTGGCCAGCGATGCCCTGAGAGCATGAGGACCTCTTTTTCGATTGCCAGAATCAATACCAGCAAAGCCGATATATTTCCTTAATGCAGCTCTGATGGTAGAAGTTGTTACCGGATTATATGGAGCATAAACGTTTATAAATACTATATCTGTCTGCGATTTCGGTCTGACTGACAAATAATCGTCAATGGCTGATTTCACTTCACTGATCAATGGAAGGTGAAGTACGTTTCCTGTCTTTGTCTGAATGATATCCAAATCCGTTCTGTTCAGCACATCTTCAATCGTCAGCCTTACAATATCACCAGAGCGCATGCCCATTCTCGATGCAAGAAGAATCATCGCATAATCACGTTTCCCTAAAACAGTACTGGTATCTACGGCTTCTTCTATTCTTTTTATCTCTTCAATAGAATATACGCTTGGGATGATATATGTTTTACTATAACGAGGCACTATTGTTGAATAATCAGATGTTACACTCTCAAACTCTGTAAGATATGTTAAAAACAGTCTGATTTCACCCCAAAGGCTATGATTAGTTACTTTTAGGCTGGCACTTGCAACACATGACGGAGAAAGTACATCGAGAGATTTGCAGTCCTGTTTTGAAAGCTCATCCAGAAACCAGGATATAGCATATCTCTTATTCCTAATGGTTCCAGAAGCGTGCCCAGTATTTTCGCTCCAGTTACAATAACGGTCAACTATTTCTGCAAATGCATCAGGCAGGCAAAAATGTTTTCCTTTATCAGAATGCACATCAGACCATTGCCCCCTCAATAAGTCATTTAATCTCTGCACTACTGTACGCAAAGAGAGATAGTACTGATTTTCTCCGTGCTCAGACTGATAATGCTGCAAAAACAGGGATCCTGCTTTCTCGGTGTAGCAATCGAAACCATTATTTGACAGCCATGTAAAAATGCTGTTGCATAAATACTTATAGCCAGTAATGGTTATAGGGGTACAGCCCCGGTCCCCCAGCTTTCCTAGAAGTCCCGTCCGCAATTCAGTAAATGAATGATTTGTTTCTTGCATAGTGGTAATACCTCCTTATTGTAGTTTGTACAATAAGAATATCGGTAATATCATTATTCAAGAAAAAATCTAAGAAGAATAGAAGCCATGGTACTTCACCAAAAACTTCTCGAATAATAATTCTTCTCGGATAATCGGTGTTATTTCAGAACTCGAATAACACCGACATGCGGAAGTCAATAGACGGCTTATGTGCAGTTGTTGAGGAAGTCGTGAAGCGTGATCCGCGAGAGAATTCCCTGTTTCTGTTCTGCGGAAGAAGGTGTGATCGGATCAAGGCACTGCTTTGGGAGGGAGATGGTTTCGTCCTGATCTACAAGAGACTCGCGGTTGAAGGCAGATACCGTTGGCCCAGGAACAGTTCCGAAGCCAGGAGCCTGACCTGGCAGGAGTTTGACTGGCTGATGTCGGGGTTGGATATTGAGCAGCCAAAAGCGATTCGAGCCAGGTTTGCCTGATCCTCCGGAAGAGCTCCAAAGCCTTGAAAATCCTTACATTTTTTAGAAAATTTCTTTGAAAAAGCCTGTTTTCCAAAAGGATTTCATTTACCCCGTGTCGAATATGTATATGAGGAAATTCAAGGGGAAGGAGGCTTTTCAGAATGGCGCGTAGTTCAGCGAATTCACTGCTTCAAAGAGAACTGCTGGATACCATTAAGGGATTGCGGGCTACGATTGAAAGCCTCCAGGCCACGATTGATGACCTCCGGAAAGCACTGGCCGAAAGTCAGGAGCGGGAGCGTCTGGCGAAGGAACAGATTGAAACCATGAACAAACGGCTCTTTGGCCGCTCCAGCGAGAAGCATATGGTTCAGTCGGAAGGTCAGCTGGATTTCTTTAATGAGGTCGAACTGGAAGCAGACAAGCAGCAGGAAGAAGAATTCTCTTATGAAGCAGATCCTGAACTGATTCCTACGCAAGAAGAAAAGAAACGGAACCCCCGCACGCCACGGAAAGAAATGTTTAAGGAGTGTCCGGTGACGGAGGAAATAATTGACCTTCCGTCTGATGAGCAAATTTGTGATGTTTGCGGCTCACAGATGGAAGTCATTGGGAAACGGACAGTTCGGGAGGAGCTGATCTTTACACCGGCAAAGCTGGAGGTAAGACGGACGATTGCCCTGGTATATGGATGCCCGGAATGCAAGGAGAACGGTGAAAAAGCGAGCATTAAGGTGGCCAAAGCACCGGACGCACTGATTCCACACAGCTATGCATCCAAATCGGTTGTGGTTCATTCAATGTACCAGAAGTTTGCCAATGCAGTTCCGCTGTATCGGCAGGAAAAGGACTGGCAGCAGATGGGAGCCCTGTTGAGTCGGGGAACCCTGGGACGATGGATTAAGATCTGTTCGGATGAATACTTCGTCCCCATATATGAATACTTCCACCGGCTTCTCCTTGGCCGGGAGTTCGCTATGGCAGACGAAACGAGAGTACAGGTTCTTAAGGAACCGAATCGGAATCCGGAAACGGATTCATTCATGTGGCTCTTCCGGAGCGGAGAGGACGGGTTGCCGCCGCTGATCCTCTACCGATATACGGAAACCAGGGCAAAATTCAATGCAGCCGAATTCCTGAAGGGATTCAAAGGCTACCTGATGACTGATGGTTACCAGGGTTACAATAATCTGCCGGATATCGTGCGTGAGGCCTGTTGGGCGCATATCCGTCGGAAGTTTTGTGATGCAATTCCTGCAGGGAAAAAGGATGATCTGTCAGATCCGGCGGTGCAGGGCGTCCAGTATTGTGACAAACTGTTTGCGATTGAGCGATATTGCCGGGACAACAAGTTGACTTTTGAAAAGCGGCATGAATTCCGGAACAAAAAGGCACCGAAGATTCTGGAAGCCTTCTGGAACTGGCTGGATAAGCAGCATCCAACCAAGGGCAGCCGGCTGGAAAAGGCTGTCACCTATGCCCGGAACCAAAGGCCATATGCAGAAACCTATTTGCAGGATGGCCGCTGCAGCTTTTCCAACAATCCAAGCGAGAACAGCATCCGTCCGTTTACTGTAGGCAGAAAGAATTGGCTTTTCTGTGATACACCCGGCGGAGCTCACGCAAGTGCGGTTGTATACACCATGGTGGAGATGGCTAAAGCACACGGCATGAACGTAGAAAAATATCTGACCTTCCTCCTTGAGAAGCGACCGCATGCCGGCATGACGGATGAGGAACTGGAGAAGCTGACTCCCTGGAGTGATGAAGCCAGAGTCTACTGTGGCTTTGCACAGCAAATTGCTTGCATATGACAAAACCACTCAAAAACGCCTGCACAGTTTGTAGTGTGCAAGCGTTTTACTTTACAAAAGTATGGATACCGTGTCTGGATGAAGCGCTTACCTTATCCCTGCTTTCAACCGCTATGCTATTACCCACACCAGCCATCATGGAATTACAGATGGCTCCACTGAATGTCAAGACAGCGGCAATCACAAAATAGTAGTTGTTATATATACCGGTCACAGCTAATCCGATAAAAGCCGATATGCATAGACAGTCTATACTGTTTCGGGATACTCCCATCAGCTTGTTAACAAATAAGCCATATACCTTCTTATTAAGATCACGTTTTTGTGTATCTGTAATACTTCCCCTGCAGCTTATCTCTGGGTAACGTTTTTTCACCACAGCTGCTACTATTAGATTTCGAATTATTGTGACGACAGGTATGGTCAGGAGGTATAGGTAGAAGTTTCTGCCTGTCAAAAGCAACGCTGACTGAAGCAAGCACTTTAATACCGACATTCCCATATCCACACGACTCAGAATGTCCCTTCGTTGATATGCTGTCGGTATGGCAGTCATGTAGCCAAAAAGCAGATAGCTGATTACAGCATCACTTAAGAATATCAAGTAGCACGTATAAAGGTTCAAATCTCCCGGAATAACAGGATCGTGAATCAGATACTTAAGGAATAGAAGAATTACTATACCAATAACAGCAACGGCAACCCCAATAACTCGATACGCTTTCCGGTAGTATCCAAGATAAGCACAAACCTGATCGGTATCACCCTCGGCAACAGGTTTATATAAACTATAGACCACAGCAGTACCGAAGCCGAGTTCCATTAAAGAAAGAACATTGAGAATCGATGCGAACAGGCTATTGAGTCCCAGGTAGTCTACACCGAAGCGGTAAATAACTATAGTACGGATTATGAATGGAAAAATTTGAGATGGAATAACCTGAATGATCCCGTAGATGATGTTCCTTTTTGTGTTGATCGTACGCTCTCTCATGTTATGCTATTCTTTTTCCGGATTTCTTACATATCCAGTCAAAAAGTGATGGTGATATCCTGAATATCGAAAGCATTGTTTTCTGTTTCCAATTGAAACAATCTGGAATTCTTCCCCTCATTTTTCTCATAACATCTACAAACGGCTTTTGATCGTCTCTCAAGGTCCCATACATAATCAGCATGGAAAAAGCGCTCAAAACAGCATATTCATAATAGCCCCAATCCTCTAAATCCCGAAGCCTAACTAAAGCCATCTCTCTCATATCAGAATGATCTCTTGTGTCTATAGCTGTAGTAATACTTCCAGGACGATTCATTCTATAATTATACAAGTGGGCATTTAGAAAATATATGGTTTTTGCTTCATGTAGTAGTTTATGTGAAAACCCTATATCTTCATAATATTTTCCATTAGGAAACATTTGTTTATTGAACAGAACCCGTCTATAACATCCACTCCAAGATGCAATAAGATATCGTGTGTTTAAATACAATGCCTCACGCTCACTTATAACCCCTTTTTTTGATTCTACAGATATAGCAAAACTATTACCATTGCTAACTCTGTTGTATAAAAACATTACTACATCTGCATTGTTGCTTTTGGCAGCATAATATGGCAACTCGCAAAACTGAGGTTCGACCCAATCATCACCGTCAACAAACATAACGTAATCTGCTTCTGCAATGGCCACGCCAGAATTTCTGGCTGAAGAAAGACCTCCATTTTTCTTGTGTATAACCTTAATACGTGTGTCTCTTTTTACGTATTTGTCACATATGGTTTCTGAACCATCTGTTGAACCATCATCGACAAGTATAACTTCAATTTCCTTTAGTGTTTGTGCTAATATACTTCTGATGCATTGATCAAGATAATCTTTTACATTATACACAGGAATTATGACACTTACTTTTGGGGGAAATTTCATTTTTTGTTACCTTATAAGAAGTCTTTCCTTAGACATTTTTCTTATACATCTTACCACAATTAATTAGCATTCCGTCAGCGTCGCTTCTTCCCAACAAACGATTTCATATAAGGACCCCAAATATTTCTTGTGAGAACTGCAATCACTGTAAATAATGCGGTACCAATACAATATTTGATTATTGGATATGGATTTAATAGAATTATTCCTACTCCAACAATAATAACAGCAATTATGTATATAGCAAATGACTTGAATTTAAAAAAAGGCTGGACATCATGCTTCCTGAGAATCATCCTGGAAATAAACCAATGAAGAGAAAACATTATCACATAACTCAAGAGTGTTGTATAAGCTGCTGCAACATACCCATAGAGCTTAATGAAGATATAGTTTGTTACAACGTTTACAACTGCTGCAATAAAAGTAGTGGCTCCGATATATTTTGTTTCTTTGAAGTAATACTCTACTCCAACTGGAATTGTGTATAGGAACAAAAAGAACATTCCTACGATGATTGGAATGAATAAATCTGCTCCATCAAGATACTTTGAAGGGCCTACAATCATTATTAGTTCTTTTGAAAAAACCATCATACCACATGCAATAACAGTAATAAGAAGCATATACTGATCTGCTTTTTCCCTGATAGTGTCATATTCTTTTGCTTCCATTTTGCTAAGCATCCAGACACCATACACATTATCAGTAGAATAGAATAAAATTTGAAAGATATTTGCAATCGTATAAACAAAACTGTATATGCCTGTTGCTGCAGCATCAACCATGTTTGTTATCATAATACGGTCAAACTGTGATTGTATTTGTTGTGATAGATAATGCCATACTAACGGGATTCCGAAGGTCAACGCATACTTTGCCATTCCAGCATCGTATTTTTTTTCCTTAATTCTCTCAAATCTATAAAACGACAAAACGCCTATTGATAAAAGAGGTATGGATGCGCCTGCCACTCGAGCTAACAGTCTGTTATCACCCCAGATTGTGAATATAAGTATTACAGACAGACCAACATTAAGTATTGTATTATAAGCAGCATATCCGAGATATGATTTATAATTATAGTTAAGTGTCAGCTTGGCGTTTACAATATTCAACATCGCAGCGCCAAAACTCTGTGCTATCATGAATACTGATATTATTGTTGTAAAGCCTGTAAAAGAATTAATCGGCTTCTGGAATATAAGATAAATACCTAACAGAACAAATGTCACCAAAAGCACAAGCAATGTTTGTGTCGAAATAAAGGTGTTTTGTTTTCCCTTATAATCATAGTATGCAGTTTTTATTGATGCATGCATACCTAATCCAATTATTATTGTAATGATAGCTTCATATGAAACGTAAGTATTAAAATACCCGAAATCTGTTGTGGATAAGAGTCGCGAGAAGATTGGAAGACTTATAAACGAAATACCCTTTATTAAAATATTACCAATCGTATACCCTGCTCCGGCTTTTATTTCCTTATGATCGCTCATAAACAATTATTATCCTTATTAAGTTCTTGAAAAATGTTTAATAAAGTTCAATCATGCCCTTACGTTCATTAAAGTCTCCGATCACACCAGCAATAGCCTCTGAAATCTCCTCGGATACATAACTCATATTTCTCCCTGACTCAACTGCTTTAGCAAAAGCAACAATCTCATATCTGATGCCCTCCCCATCCAATTGATAAAAGAAACGTTTATTCTCTTCTGGATTCTCATAACGCACTTCAAAATAATCTGTCTTCCACCAAGGAGCAGGAACATATATATATCCTTTTGTTCCCGAAATTACCAGTTCACCTTCAGCCTTTGCACCTTTAGCAACTATAACAGTTGCAACACCTGATGAATAAACAAAGTCTATTTTCGTAAATGCATCGATGTTCTCGCTCTTATCCTGGAACTTCGTGTAGAAAACCTTGTCTTTATAATCCGTTCCAAAAACCTGAAACACAGGAAGCATTGCAGCCGGAGCCCATCCGCACATACTGTTCCATTTCTGCGAAAGATCCGTACCTTCTATAGTTATACCATCACGAAGACTCGTGCAGACGGCATTAACAGACACAACCTTACCAATTTTTCCTCCTTTAGCCATGAGAAGCAGTCTCTCGTATGCTGTAGAGTATGCCGTCTTGATAGCATCCATCAAGATCAGATTCTTTTCAGCAGCTAACGCATAAAGATCCTTGCATTCTTCTCTTGTATAGGCCACCGGCGATTCGCACAACACATGCTTACCAGCTTCAAGAGCTTTCTTTGTGTGTTTATAATGCTTCTCAGGTTTTGAGATGATGTAAACCGCATCTACTTTTTCCAATAGTTCATCGTAATTATCTGTATAGAACAACCCCTGGACTTCCGGCTCGTCTCCCGGATGTGAAGCATAGATTCCTACAACCTCTACGCCATTAACAAATTTTGATTCTTTGATAAACTTGGTGCGAAATATCGCTGTGCCAACAAGACCTATACGGATTTTTCTCTTCTCAGCTCTAACTTCTGTGCTTGAAACGCCTTCTGTGCGTGGAAGATAGACAACCTTGCAGAACTCATTTAGATAATCAAAGTATCCTTCCCAGTCAGAGCCAACGGTAAAGATGTCTACTCCAAGCCTACGGATATCGTCTATCTTCTGACCTTCGTATTCTTCCACAATTATTTCATCAGCAATACCTGTTTCTCTAACTGCCGCGATACGCTCCATTAGTGATTGCTGATTATTTATTTTACCTCTCGTTTTATCATAGTCATCAGAGGTAACGCCCACGATCAGATAGTCTCCAAGAGCCTTAGCCCTTTCTAATAACCTTCGATGCCCATAATGGAACATATCGTACGTTCCGTAGGTTATTACCTTAACCATATCTAAAACCTCTATTTCAAACCATTTACACTCTGTTTTGAATCACATCCAGAGCTGAATCTTCATCCTCATTTTTCACAAACACTTCAAGTAAAATAGGCTTATCTGAATCCAGGGACAAAAACTTTTTTTTCACATCTGAAAATGATGATTTATCAAAAGCAGTAAGATATTCGAATCCAAGATCCTCCGAATAGTGCTTAACCAAAGTCGTGGATTTTCTACCAAAATGGTTGGATGCTGCTACAAAAGGATCTACTTCTTCCCCAAGCAATCGATGTGCCATAGCATAAGATTTTTTAAATTCAAATCCGCATCCATTATTAATTAGTAGAATTCTAATATTATTGTGTATATGTCTATTTCCAATTACATTTAAATCGTAAAAGAAGGCAAGATCCCCTGTTATACAATAGGATAGATGGTCTTCAGATACCAGGGATGTCCCAAGCATCATTGACGTAGCACCGTCTATTCCAAACCCACCCGTCGGGCAAAAAACATTTACATCATTTTTGAAATCAGAATAATTCCAAGTACGAATTGTATTCAAAATACTCAACACAACAGTAGAGCCTGAAGGTATTTCTGGGGCAATTTGACTAGCAACCCATACATTTGAAAATGGCATTCTATATAATTGCTCTGGTCTTTGATCTATTATTTTTTCATACTCAGCCTTACACTTCTCGTAATAAGTAGTATTAATCTGCTTTGTATTGTCACTATACATACCAAAAAAAGACTGCTCAGACATTTCAAAAACAAAGGACATATTTCGGAACGGGTCCCTGATTTCTCCATCCGGAGATACTCTCCATGTCTCCTTGCTGTGAATCATTCTCATAGCACCTTCTTCAGCAGAAACTTCCCCGATATGAACTAATACATCCACATCATATGCAGGAATATTTGCCTTGTTCAAAGGAGACTGATTGATAACTATCGCAAATGGAATCCTATATTTCCCGTAATAGTTACTTGTATGATCGCATAAGACTACTCCATTGTTCGCTTCGCAAAAATGTTCTATTGATCCAATTTGTGCATCACTGAAGATTTGATGTGAGCCAATGAATATGGCTACATTTCCTTTGGGAATATCTGGTATTTTATCTCCATAACAGATTCTTTGAATCATTCTTGTAGGAGGAAGCTCACGGCATGTAAGTGCAGTCTCTTCATTATACGAGTATGTTGTAATCAAATTCAGATGAACCGGACCACCTCCGTGACGTTTCAATTCAAGTATTGCTTTATTTCCATTTATCTCGCATTCCCATTCATCATCTTTTGTATATACATTGGGCATTGTCAGACTCAATCTACAAACATCCTTTGGAGGAGTAGTTCGATCAGTAACCTGAGCATAAAGATGCCCAATCCGATTATTATCCTGTGAGGAAGTCAATATAAGAATTGGTAATTTACTGTAATAAGCCTCTGTTGCTCCAGACATATAATTACGAGCAGCTGTAGCACCTGTACAGCTAAGTATTACAGGCTCACCTGATTCATGTGCAATACCACATGCAATGTATGCAGCAGAACGTTCATCAACTGAAGAATAAATAATGAAATACGGATCGTTCTGGATGCTGCCTACAAACACTGAGTTTGTAGTCCCTGGGGATGCTACAACATATCTAATCTTGTGGGCTTTCAGCAAAGCAATTAGAATCTGGTGATTACGCTCGTTTGTATAATAGTGTTCCATGTCTGTCTCCTATAACTGAACTATATCTTTTTGTAGAGAAGGGTCATTAACCAGCCGATCCAATTCTCTTTCATAGTCATTATTTATGGGTAAGAACAAATCATTGCCTTTTACTTCCCAATCGTTCAGAAATTCACTAAGACATGTCGATAAGCCCTTTCTCATTGAGAGATAATCAATATGTCCGCATACAGTCTCCGCTTTCGTATTGTCAAACTGCCTGTTCCATTGCCTGTCATAAATAGTGTTGTATCCTCCCTCGTACAACAGTTCGATGGATTTGATTTCATAAGATGTATAAATAGTAAATGTCTTTCCAAGCTGATTTTTTATGGTATCCGCATACAACTTGAGTATTTCCATCCATGTCATATTTTCCATGGTTGTAATATGAACTGCCTCAGATATAGGTTTCCCTAATGCTATCCTATAGATTCCGTATGCAACATTTTTGCCAAATGTAAGCGTTGTTGTTTTATCTAGGATGCCCTCACTTATTATTATTGGCTTATCGTTCAAAACACGATATAGCCATTCCTCTTTTTCATAGATTCCTAATTGTAATCTACGGTTGCTATAGGTTACATATGGTCGAATAATCGTGTAGTTTGATTTCCCGCTGGACTTAAGCATATCTTCTTCTCTCGCCTTGCGTAATGCATAGCGATTTGTGGCTAAGAAATCAGTGTCTGTGGTCGTTTCTAACAGGCGTGGGCAATCTTCTGTAATTCTTCCATCAAACTTTGCATAAACTCGGCTCGAAGATAAGAAAATGTAATGGTCACAGGATTTCAGTAGAATATTGTATCTTTCCTTGAACTCCTCATAATTGTAATTCATAAAATCGACAATTACGTCATAATGATTGTCCGTAACTATCTTACGCGTAAATTCCAAATCTCGAGCATTACCAACCATGAATTTTATATTGTCATGATTTTCTCTTTCTTTACGAGAAGTTACCATTACCTCTACTTCTTTGTTTTCAGCTAAGTAATCAACAAGGTGCGTACCCATAGCACCTGTACCACCTAATACAAGTATTTTCATCTATATTAACCTCTAATTCAGATTCATTGTTATTCTATATCCAATTCTTCCAATCCAGCCGTAAACTGCTCCATGTATTTCTGTTCACCTATGCTTACACGTAGGCAGTTACCAAACTCTCCGACATTCGGATAAGTCTTAATCAGAATCTTCTTTTCTGCCTTCATCCTGTCCACAATCGTCTGTGCATCAGTCTTGGGCTTTATGAAGATGAAGTTTCCAGCTTCTCCTTTATGTGGATATCCATTCGCGTCCAGCCAGTTGATCAGATATTCACGTCCTGTCTTAAAGTTCTGTATCAGGCTATCAAGCATCCCCGGTGTGGTTAGCACAGCTTCAGCAAATTTCATAGCAAAAGCATTCGTATTGTGAGGAGTACACATCTTCTGAACCATCTTTATTCCATCCGGCCATCCTGCCACATAACCGAGACGGCAGCCAGCCATAGAGAAAAGCTTGGAGAAAGTCCTGGTGATAAACACATGCTCAGATTCTAATGCGTATTTAATGAATGTTTTCGGGTAGAAGTAGTGGTAAGCCTCATCAATAAGAATATTAATATGCTTTTCCTGTGCTACCTTCAGTACCCGCTCAAACTCCTCATCTGTATATACATTACCCATCGGATTGTTTGGGTTAAGCAGAATCAGTAGCTCCGTGTCATCCGTCAAAGCATCAATGATATTCTGAACATCCATGCTCAGGTCTTCATTGTACGGAACTTTCACAAACTCACGTCCATACATCTCCGAGTAAACCTGGAACATGAAGTATGACGGAACAACACCAACAATCCTGCCACCTTCGCCTGTGAATGCCTGAATGATATAGCGAATGCCTTCTGCTGATCCGTTGACCAGGCACAGGTGACTAATGTCCGTTCCCAGATAATCCGCCAGCACCTCTGTGAAGTGCAGTGTCTCTGGATATTGAGCCACAAACTGTGGAGTTACATCAGCTAAAACAGTCTTGATGAAATCCTCCGGAAGTCCTCCCGGATTCTCATTCAAATCGAGTCGTAAATAATCCTTTCTTTCGTTCTGGTCAAAGATGCGATAGAGATTCTCTACCTTTGGATCTAAATAATACATGGTCTACTCCTTCCGAGGCATTTAGCCTCTTTCGGAGTCACCAATTTACAGCAGTCCTCTTCGATTCATATCATGCAGTGCATCTATCAGCTTGTGATTATCCTCTTTTGTGATATATCCGATATGCCCTATTCTGAACACAACATCTGCTAACTCTCCGCCATTAGGGCAAGCCCAGATATCGTATTCATCTTTAAGAATTCTCACAATCTCTTTTGCCCCACCGTGAATCGGTTTTAAACATGTGACTGCATTGGATGGGGACTCCGAAACAAATTCAAATGGTAAATCTTTTATGCTGCTTCTGAAGTCCTCAGCCACAGAGGCGATATTCTTCCGTTCCTCCAGTACCCCCCCCATTTTTTCTACAGCGTGAAGTCGCTTATTTATCTGGAGAAGAGTGGTTACTGCTGGAGTGAAAGGAGTCTGACCTCTCTCTCCGTTCTTTAATGCCTGCTTAAGGCTCAAGTACATACAAACCTCTTTATTCCTTTCTACTCGCTCAAGTGTCGACGGTGCTAATGCAATCAGCGAAATTCCTGGTTGTACCGCCAATGCTTTCTGCGATCCGGTAATCACTGCCGCTGCTCCAAGCTCTGTCATATCAAGTTCATCTGCAATGAACGCTGAGATTGCATCGACGATCAGCAGGATGTTATTCTCTTTGCAGAAGTCCGAAACCATCTTCATATCATAGAGGACACCGGATGATGTCTCATGCATGTTGATAAGGAAAGCCGTGTGATCTTCAAGCCCATTCAACTGCTCATGCCTCAGCTGATGACCGAACTCACACTTGACCTCTGTGAAACTCCTCTGGTGAAGCTCACAAAGTTCTACAAAACGGTGTCCGAAGCTACCGCCATTGATAACAATGACCTTATCTTCATCATTAAGAATATTCATCACAGCTGACTCCATCGAGCCTGTGCCGGATGCCGTCAGGAATGCTGCGCGTGATCCTGTTGGAGCATTCAGAAATCCCAAGAACAACCTTTCGTTTTCTTTCATGATTTCTGAAAACTCTGATGTCCTAAAATATGGTGTTGAGTGATTTGCTACCTCTATGATGTCAGGATCAGACATCACAGGTCCTACCGTAAAATTAAGCATCGTTTTCCCTTTCCCTCCAATTCCTTGTGAATGAACCTTCAACTAAAGGATCTCCAATTCCTTATTTAGAAATGCTAATGATAGTTCTCTTGCCACACCAATTCTCTTGTGAACATCATCGTAATCAATGTCCTTATACTCTTCTTCGCCAGTCGTAAACTGTGAACTCTTAAGATCCATCAATTCAAGCACTTCGTTTATCTTGCTATCTGCTTGCTCTCTAGTAAATACAACCAGAGGACGGCGATACTGAACAGCAAAGATTAATCCATGAAAGGAATTCGTAACAACAAATACTGAGTGTTTTACAAGAGAGAGGAATTCCTCAACTCCAGCATCGTATCTCATTATATGGCCTTTGTCAGAATTGATCGCCCGAAGACTGATTTCTACAATCCTTAATCCTTTTTCTTTAGCAATCTTCTCAGCATAAGCCTCCATCTTTGGATCGTAGCGACGAGTGTATAAAAGCAGGTACGGGAAGTCATACTCTTGTTCTGTAGCTAACTTATCGTAGTTTTCAGATGTCAAAAGGAGCGTCGGATCGATGGTTCTTTCCACCGGAACTTCTACATGCTCTTTAACGTACGAAAGCATCTGATTTTCACGCAGCCCAAAAGCTTTGAAATTCTTAAGGCGTTCGTTCAGAACTGTATATGATTCATTATCAAAATGAGAGTCACCGAAACTTGCAGCATATGAAACAGAACGCCCCCTCATCACCGGATAATTCGCATAGTATCCGTCATCGAACCCTTTAAATTCATCGATACAAAAAATTGTGTCACTTCCACAAACGAAGCCATCCAACTTTTCTTTCTTAATATCTCCGAAATTCTGCGCTGTGTACTTCTGTGATGTCCTATCAAAACGTTCATGATAGAATCTATCAAATTTCCAGAAATTCTCTCTTATTGCGGGCATAGTAAGTTCACACATCCGCCTGGCCTCTTCATCCTGGTCCCACATGTGGGCGAAAGGATTCAGTGGATCTTTATCTTCGAGAACTGCTGGGCAATAGTCCATCAGTACTGGAGTATTCCCTGTTCTCTTAATTGCTTGATGTAACGCCCAGGTCTGAAGTGCTGAACCGTAATTTGTGAAATTACAGTAGATGTTGTATGAAATTGTTCCAAATCGTTTCATTAAGAATCCTCCAGTTGTTTTGGGCAAATTTAAAGGTTCATCTTTTTGCATACATATTCATAAATCAGTTCTCTAAAATGGCCAACTTCTGTAACCCGTTCATTAAACAATTCATTCAGTCTAATAGTCCCTTCTGTTGCTTTAAAATCAGATGTAAAACCATCTCTCACTCTTTCTGTTAGATCATTTATTGTTGTCACCCTGTATTTATAAAGATAATCTAGAAACTCCTGGTACATACCCGTTTCCTTTTCATAATCTTCTAAATCGGGGGCATAAAAAACAACATCCCTTTGTTTAAGAGCAAAATCCATAGCGCATGAAGAATAATCCGTTATGAGAAAATCGGATAACCTTAATAATTTTGCTGTATCAGTGACATCCGTATCTTTAAGTAATAAGATGTTGTCTGAGAATTTCATTCCTGAAGGATCCGTTGCATAATGCAACTTAACAACAAGTTTTGCATTATTCTCCGCAAGTACTTTTTTAAGATTCTCATTAGATACGATTTCCGTAATAATACCTACCAATTGGCGTTGACTTTCCTTTTGAGGTCTATATGTTGGCATATATGTAATGAACTTCATTTCAGGTTTTAGGTTATGTCTATCAATGTACGCTTCGCTAAAAACCTCACTTAAATTTTCAATGGGATTATTTATAAAGTCATTACGCGCCAAACCTATCACGGGAGTATCCTTATTACATAGCATGTCTATCGGAACAGTTGAAGCACAAAAGGATGATGTTACTATCGTTGCATCCCGATATGCATAATTAAAAATCTTAGCCTTTGCAACAGACATAAGTTTCTTGATTCTGTTTGTCTTTCTTAAACTATAATAAGTTCTCTTATTACCGCCAACACCATGACAAACATGAACATTAAAGGAGCCAAAAATATATGGAAAGTCTCCAAAATCATCGAGACCATGTGTTCTAAGAGCTACGCCAGCATGTTGCTGAATATATTTTGATTCGTTTGTTCCAATCAGATAGGCCTCATATCCTAATCCTTTTACTTCATTGAGCGCATCTTCATTCTTTGTTATCCATACGCACCGAATCCCTTTATCATTATGTGCATTGATGTACTCAAACAGGTACCTGGAATTATCAGCGTATTTAGTGCCCTCCCATGATGAGAATACCCATAACTTCGGATCTCTTTTTGTGATGATATTTCCTATAGTTCTTTGATAGTAAAACCGAAAGGTATTTATCGACCAGTTTTTAATGCCTCGGTTTATATTAACTTGTATTACAGGTGAAAAGTTTTTCATATTTCGCCACCATCATAATTAAAATCAAACACTATATTAGAATAACGAAAATTCTTATGTGTATACGCTTATAGAATTGGTTGATGTTTCACTATATTTTTGAGTACGTGATGTAAGTAATCCAAACAATATAAAAGCAACTCCACTTCCAACAAAGTTTATCGCAGATTCTGAAATAATCGATTCAATTAATACTGCAATAATATAAGCAGAAACCAAATATGACATTGGTGAATGGTCACAACTCCTTATCCTCTTTAGCAAACGAGTATTAGCATAGATAAATGCAATAAACCCGACAACTCCCATTTGACCAATTATGGCTCCGATATAACTCTCCCCACTTGTTTCACTGCTTCCTCCGTATAAATTTGCATAATTTCCCGAAGAGCCTAGTCCCTTTCCTATAATGTACTCTGAAGAAAAACTTGATGTTAATCCTCCAATATGTCTTGACATTGTGTATAAGATATCTCCTCTTACAAGTACGGCAATAAAGCCTATGGCAATCACCCCAGTTATCATTGCAAATACTTTATTATGCCTCCATAACTTATAGACATATCCGATTGCAATAATTAGCATTGCACCTTTCGATAGTGTCAATACAATGGCAATTGAGCAAATAGATAACGCAAATATATTTTTACTCCTCTTGTCATATATCGGAATAAATAAAAGGATTATAACGCAAAAAGCCAGAAAATGACCGGTGAGGAGCGGGTCAGTCAAAAGCCCCACGAGTCGTCTCATCATCCCGACGTAATTGTATAAGTCTGCAGAGTAAAAGTTCCCTGGCAATCCATTGTTATAGATCCATGCAGAAAACCCTTTTGCATCCATATATTTGCTTATATTCATCGATAGCCAGAAGGAATCTCCAAGTATAAATCTTTCAAACAACCCAAATATCGCTTGTATTACTCCAAGGTCTACAATATATTTTAATGCTTTTCTCTTTTCAAATTCCTGCAGTTTAAAGGTTCTTCCATACAATATTAGTATCAATGGAGTCATTATCTGCCTAAAACAAATCAACCTGGTATATAAAGATGCAGTGCCGATAAAAAAATAAGGAATACAAACAGCAATCATGACAATTACTGGAACTATATATTTCTTAATTTTCAACTTCTGTTTATTAAAAAAGAATAATAGAACAGAGGCATACATCACTAATTCTTTATATAAGATTATAATTTGTGTAATAGGTCTCCCAAATACGTCAGAAGCCATAATACAAATCAAATTCTGTAGAACTATTTCTAAAATCAATAGTTTTAATGTTTTTAAATCATGTTTTACTATTAACCTTGGTAAATAAACTACATATACGCCAAGAAATAGTACAACTGTAATAATCTCTAATAGTTTCAAAGCCTATATCCTCCGGCTTTATCATCTGATCATGTCCGCAATAATTCTATTCAATTTATTCTCAACGGCTTCCGGACAATAAAATTCCAAATACGTATTTCTGCAATTGTGAGAAATATTCTCCCTTAATTTCTCATTTCTTAACTTGTTAATACTATCTATGAATGCATCCTTATCGTCAGCAATTATAATGTTCTCTTCGCTTTTATATTCAAGCCCTTCCGCTCCAATACTTGTAGAAATCACGGGCATGCCATGAGCAAAGCTCTCTATTATCTTTACTCTCTGTCCACTTCCAATAAACAAGGGAACAACCATACAATCGCATCTATCATAATATTCATCTACAGAATCAACATATCCTGTAACTGTAATATTCTTGTTCAATTTTGTCTTCACTGTGACCTCTTCACTCGGATTTTTACCAACTATAAAGAAATGATATTTCATTTTTTTGCTTTCCATAATTGGAATAACATTATCTATAAACCATATCAATCCTTGGTTATTTGGCTCCCACGTCAGAGTTCCGACAAACAGTATGTTAAGAACACCGTCTGTTGCATTACGATCTTTTTTAACTCCTCTATCTATTACGCCAATTGGAATTATAACATGTTCAAAGTCTTTTCCTGTAGCTATTCTCAGCGTTTCATAATCCTCTTTAGACAAAATTATAGATTTATCGGCTGATAACAATGCTTTAGATTCAAATCTCTTGACTTTTGAAGCTTCAAAAGTCATAAAAACCTTTTTGATTGGATTGCGAGCGGTATCCGCATTTCTTTTCATTATTGTTGCTTCGCAATTATGCTCATCAAGAATCACTTTAGCATTTGGCCATATTCTTCTACAAATATCACTGTAAACATATAATGGAAGATGATCGAAATATATCAATTCATATTTTACATCTTTCTTGCTCTCTATGTATTCTTTCATTTCATTTGAAATGAATTTATATGTGCTTAATGGAAGTTTGCTAAATATGCTCTTCACGGCGAGCTTCATCATATATGTCTTATTATCAGCTGTAGTGAGCTTCTGATATACTTGATGGACGCTATTACATACCTGGCTGAGTTGTTTTTCTTCTAAGATATATGAATCTGTTGATTCCTTGAAGCAAACCAAATCAACAATATGACCTGCATTTTTCAAAGCCTGTAACGTTGTATATGTTTTTATTTTCCCACCATTGTCTAACGGATAAGGAAGCAGATTTGTCAAAAACAAAATGTTCATCTGTATTTATCTCGCCTTCTTATACTTTATTGCCAATCTAAATATTTTTCTGTCATCCACAAGATATCGCTTAGCCAGACGCTTCGGATCCTGTAAGATTCTATAAACCCACTCTAAACCGTGATCCGCCATCCATTTAGGAGCCCGTTTTACTTCCCCGGCTTCAAAATCAAGACTTGCACCTAACCCAAGGCTAATCGGTACCCCTAATTCTTCCTTGTGGTGCAGGATAAACAATTCCTGCTTAGGGCACCCAAGCCCGACGATAAGGATGTGTGGCTGTACATCCTTGATCATCTTTTTTATCTTCACCATCTCAGTTTCGTCTTTCTCAAACCCATATGGTGGAGAATATGTCCCTACGACTTGAAGCCCTGGAAACTTCTCTTCAAGATTCTCAGCTGCCCTTGCAGCCACACCTTCAGCAGCTCCTAAGAAGAACATTTTGTATCCTCTCTTGGCGGCCATAGCACAAAGACACGGAAATAGGTCTGATCCGCTGATTTTCTCCTTTATTGGGGTTCCATACCACTTAGAAATCCAGATGAGCGGTTTGCCATCACAAAGGATTAAATCTGCATTCTTGTATACTTCTACAAGCTCACCGCCACGCTCAAGTTGAATGATGTGGTCAACGTTCGGAGTAACCACATAGGCATTCTTATCTTTCTTGATAAGCTCATCAATCTCTTTAAGTGCTTCTTTCATTGTGAGATTATCAATCTCTGTATTCATGAATTTAACCCTTGACATGTGGTAATCCCCTCTAATATCGTTTTTTTTAACATCTAACCTTTATCAGCTCACATTGACCCGTTATTTCCATCCTTCCGAGTCCCGCCGGAAGCAGGATGCATTGACCCTTTTCAAAAATTCCATCCTCAAGTTTCCCATGACCATTCACGCACAGAAGAACCTGATATGACTCATCCATAACGGTGAAACTCAAACTGCCAGAACACTGAATCCGCTCAGCTTCGAAATACTGACAGCGGCAGATTACTTCTCGGCTGCATCCAGGATAATATCTAATCAGTCTTCCCTTCTGTCGTATCTCTCCTGCAGGATTCATGTTCATGACCTTTACAGCTTTATCAAAGTGAAGCTCGCGTTTCTTGCCATCTGCACCTACGCGATTATAGTCATACACACGGTATGTCAGATTGCTGCTCTCCTGTATTTCAGCAAGCAGTATTCCGGCTCCGATTGCGTGAACTGTTCCGGCAGGGATATAAAACATGTCGCCCTTGTGGACTTTTACTCTATGAAGATGCTTTGCGAGATCACCAGTTTCCACTGCATTCCTCAACATCTGCTCATCTACCGGATGCTCAAACCCATAGACAAGCTCTGCTCCCTCTTTGGCATCAAGGATATACCACATTTCTGTTTTGCCTCGATCACCTTCACGTTCTTTTGCATACTCGTCATCAGGATGGACCTGAACACTGAGGTCTTTTGCGGCATCGATTAACTTAATGAGGATAGGGAAACCATCATCAGGATTGCATTTTGTTCCCAAGTATTCTGGATGTTCCTGTATAACTTCAATCAGCGTCTTTCCCCTATGCATCCCGTTTATTACCACACTTGGGCCATCTGGGTGTGCTGAACATTCCCATGTCTCTGCAAGCGGAATCAAATTAAATCTTTTCCCATATTCAGTTTTCAGCCTATCGCCACCCCAGAGATAATCTTTTCCTGCCGGGGATAAAAATATAGGATAACTCATCATTCGCTCCATGCATCAGGAGCGTTGTTTGGATCTATAATCCCTTGTAATTCGTATTTCGTTTTGTCTTTCACACTGATCTCTTCACCTATCTGTGTTTCAAGAAGGATCATGGCAGTTTCAGCTATAACGGTATGCTTGCACCCAGCAGACATTGTTACTACATCACCCGGTCTAACATGTTGCTCCATACCATCGATTACAGTCATTCCTGTTCCTTCAAGAACAGTCCAGATCTCGTCTCTGTGTTCATGGCTGTGATAAGACATACGATGACTTGGATTTAGCATCACTTTTACGGTCAATGATGATGGGCTGGCATCAATCACATTGTATGAACCCCATGATTTCTCAGCATAACGGACATCAGTGGCAATCTTCTCTGCATAGGGCTTCATATAACCAGATCGTTCCTTATCAGAGATTAAGATTCCGTCTCCAGATGCGGCAATCACCATATCCTTAGCGCCCATGACTAGGATCGGAATATCAAGCTCGTTGACCACATTCGTGTTTTCACAGGTCTCATCCAACGTCACTGCTCCCTTGGTCACATCAGCCATAACCTCAGCCATCATGTTCCAGGTTCCGACATCCTTCCACTCACCTGAATAGCGCATTACCTGGATGGACGATTCTTTTTCCACAACGGCGTAGTCGAAAGAAATCTTTGTGAGCGTGTCGTACTTCGCATAGAGATCACGATAATCCGTGAATTCAATCATCGTGTGAGCCTTATCAATAAGATATCCAAGCTTGAATGCGAACACACCTGCATTCCAAAGAGCGCCTATCTTGAGATATTCTCCTGCTGTGGCTCTATCCGGCTTTTCCTTGAATTCCTTCACATTCGATACTGTGTCTGAACTCTCCGGGATGATATATCCATATTTCTCAGAAGGATATGTCGGCTCAATGCCCATCAAAGTAAGGTTCGCTGTGTCCTTTTTCACAAGTTCTTCCAGCTTTTTTACACCCTCGTAGTAGCTGTTATCCACATATGGATCAACAGGGCACACCGCTACAACCTCATCCAAAGCAACTCCCATCTCATCCTTAAGATAGGTCGCCGCCAGAGCAATCGCCGGGAATGTATCCCTTCTCATCGGCTCTACGCATACTGACACATTATCTCCAAGCTGGTTATGAATTGCTGATACCTGTGTTTTTGATGTTGCAATCGTTACCTTTGCATCAGGATCCACAGCCGTTATCTGACGATAAACACGCTGAACCATTGATTCATAGTTTCCATCATTATCCTTAAAAAGTTTTATAAACTGCTTTGAGCGGACATCATTGGATAAAGGCCAAAGTCTTTTTCCGGATCCACCCGAGAGTAAAATAATGTTCATATCTGAATTTCCTTCTAATGCATTCTTGCCGACAGTACAGCATCTATGTGTTTCTCAATATTCTCAGCTGTAGGTTTATCCTTTGCCGTCATGCTGATATAAGTCTTTAACTTCGGTTCCGTTCCTGACGGACGGACTACTATCGAACCCTTCTCTGTGTAAAACTTCAGCACGTCTGACTTTGGTAGTCCATTGAGTCCTTGGCTATAGTCCTCGATACCTATAACCTTCTGCCCTGCTATCTCGTCCACTCCCTTGTGGAAGTCGAGCATTATTGACTTCATCTTCTCCATCCCGGAACTCCCAGGGAATTCATAGCTATGGAGTGTGTTTAGGCAGAAACCGTAATACAGGTAGATTTCTTGAAGCTTCTGGAGCAGGCTTATGCCTCTCGTCTTGTAATATGCGAACATCTCACAGATCATAAACGCTGCGTTTACGGCATCCTTATCCCTCACATAGGTTCCTGTTAGATATCCATAGGATTCTTCAAATCCGCAGATATAGTCATCCACTTTTCCAGCCTTCTCCAGTAATCCAATCTGCTCTCCTATAAATTTAAAGCCAGTCAGAACATTGATTGTGGATACTCCATAGTGTTCAGCGATTTTCTCCGACAAATCCATGGTCACAATTGTTTTGATGAACACAGGATTCCTTGGCATCTTCCCATGCCTTAATCTCTGTGAGCATATGTAATCCAAGAGCAGAAGCCCTACTTCATTACCACTCAAAAGCTGATACCCATCCTCACTCTTAACGGCTATTCCGCAGCGATCACAATCAGGGTCTGTGGCGAGAAGAATGTCAGCACCTGTCCTCTCACAGTACTGAAGACCAAGTTCCATCGCTTCTCGAATCTCTGGGTTTGGATAAGGGCAAGTCGGAAAGTTCCCATCTGGAAGGCGCTGTTCTTCAACCACTGTGATATTTGTAAATCCGGATTCTTGCAGTGCTCTGGTGACCGGCTTCAGTCCGGTTCCATTCAAAGGGCTATATACGATGGCCAGATCCCGGTTGATCGCATCACCGAACAGAACAGATTGTGACTTCACTGCTTCTATGAAGGCTGTGAGAACGATATCAGGGATGTATTCGATCAATCCATCTTTCACGGCTTTATCGAAGTCTACGCTCTTCACATCAGAGAAAATGTCCAATGCATTGATCTGCTCCAGTATCTCTGCTGCAGCCTCAGTTGTTATTTGGCATCCATCAGAGCCATACACCTTGTATCCGTTATACTTGCTTGGGTTATGACTCGCTGTGATCATCACGCCTGCAGATGCATGGAGATAACGAGTAGCGAAAGATACGGTCGGCACCGGGTTCAGTTCTGGCCACAGCCATACTTTCACTTTATTCGCAGCGAACACAGAAGCGGCAACCTTGGCGAAGACATCAGACTTTATCCGGCTGTCATAGCCAATGACCACAGAAGGAGCTTCTGTGGAGGAAAGCAGATAATCCGCAAGCCCTTGGCTTGCTTTACCAACCACATGGACATTCATGCGGTTTGTGCCAGCGCCGATGGTGCCGCGAAGTCCGCCAGTACCGAAAGCAAGATCGCGGTAGAAGGCATCCTCTATCGCAACTTCGTTCATTGTCTTCAGTTCCGCCTTCAATTCTTTGTCAGCTTTTTCAAGCCAACTCTGGTACACAGTTTTGTAATCCATCATTTACTTCCTTTTTCATGAAATCCATTACTGGACAATCACTCCTGTCATCACATTCCTCTTGGCAGGATCCATCTACAAACATCACTGTCCGCAATACAACTGGACAAATATGAATTTCCACACATTTTTCCTTCTTTTGCTTATATTATTCCACTTTTCTTGTTACGTTTGTCTGATCCCTGCTAACTTTCTTGTCCGCTAATACTCACACCTTCATGATGATGATCCGATTCAATGGCTATGTCATCTGCTTACCAAACACATGATATAAACTCCTGTAAAAGTTTCTGTTGAGTCGCCATATCACGAATTTCAATCTGTGTTTAAAATCAAATCCATTTAAATCCTCATTAATGCCTTCCACAATATCTACTGCTGTTAGATAGAGCTTTTCATCTGTACTCTCAGCTTGCCCACAATAGTCCAATGAAGTTATTTGCAAAGAAGTCTTATCTTCTTTCGTCACATAACCCCATTCCGTCAAGTCTTTATACCTCTGTATTTCTGCTGCATATCCATCTGCTCTACTCGAACCGGATTTTGAAATGCTTCCGTTTCTAATCCTGTAGTAGTATAAGTTCTCTTCGCACCGATAGATTCTTTCTGCCCTATAAATGATTTTATGCGTCATCGCTATATCTTCGTATACTCGACCTTCTGGATAGCGTATATTTTTAAAGAGACTCCTTTTATATAGTTTATTCCATGCACCACAGTTCCTTATGACACTCTTTGAAGAAACAATTCCAGATTTAACCTGATCGGATTTAGTTCTTTTGGGTTTTCCTTTCTGCTTTTCTATGTAGTAATCAAAGATAACCATATCAGCCTGATTCTCTATAGCAGCCTCATAAGGTATTCTACAAAAATCCCTATCAACCCAATCATCTGAATCAACAAACATTATCCACTCGGTCCGCGCTTCATCCAGGCCTCTATTTCGAGCGGCTGATAACCCTCGGTTCTCAGTATGGATCACACGGAAGATTGGAAATTTTCTTGATTCGTATTCATCCGCGATCTCCCTGCTCCGATCAGTACTCCCATCGTCAATACAAATAACCTCTATCTCCCTCAGCGTCTGCCCCCGCAGACTCTCCAAACACTTCCTCACGTATTTTTCAACGTTATAGATCGGAACGATCACGCTTATCAAAGGGTCTGTTTTTTCATTCTCGCTATTCACTGTCTTATACTCTCATATCTCTGTGGTCCCCTAAAATCCTGGTAGCTAATCCGACCGGTGTACCAGAAAGTCCTATAATCCTCTTGTGGATATCTCTATCCAGATTACTTACCTACCACTACATGCTTTCTCCCCGTCACTGATGCGCCCTAGCCCACGCTTCAGCCGAGTCCGTCCCATAAGTCTCGCACTCTGCCATATACCCAATAAAGCTTACATTTACGTTCCCATCCAACCCCTTGTACACTTCATTACTGATTCCCCTCATTACAATGGAATCGAAAGGACTTGTTTCCGTCGTTGCATCGCCATCGAGCGGCGAGTTGTAGCCGTAAACAACATATCCTGTCCCTTTTTCTACTTCTGTCCAACCCGAGTTGAGTTCCCATGTATAAACGCTTCCATCCATTCCGGATGCAGAGGAAATAGTCGGGAAGTTGAATCTTATATATGCCATACCCTGTGCATTTCCGTTGTTCATAACTGTCACTGATCCAGGAATCGTATCTCCCGGTGTGACAGGTCCAGTGAAGCCTAAGAGGTTGAGCTCGACTGTTACGAAGGGGACGTCCGTTATTCCGCCGCTCTTCTCCTCCGATGTTACGAAGGTTTGGAACGCGGCATAGGCGACCACACCGATGGTCAGGAGCATGGCAGCAACGAGGAGAAATTGTGTTGGTCGTTTAAGGGTCTTCCACCAAGATTTCATATGTTCTTATCCTTCTTCCTCGGGTTCTATGTTATGTTCTTCATGTGTGTCCTTATCTTCTGGGTCCTCTACAATGGTTTCCATACCATCTTCAATCTCAAACTCTATATCGTATGAAGTAATGGACTGCGCTACGGAATCAGGTTCTTCTATCTCTCCATCCCCGGCGATGTTCATTCCTTCATACGAAGAAGCGGTATCTAAATCTGTCGGTGTAGCAGGATCATCATCTAATGCGTCGGACACAATGTCCTCTTCGGCATCGGAAGCAGCTGCCTCAATCACAGGGGAATAACTCCCGAGAGCGGCTGTATCATCCATTATCTCCACAGCATAGAGTTCCGATCTATACTCCTCCGTCCATACGAATGTAGAAAACGCGGCGTAGGAGTTTATGGTTCCAATACTCAACAGGGCCACAAGTGCGACTGCTATTCTTTTCATTCATTTTTGCTTTGGTTCTCCAAGAAAATCGTTCTATTGGAAATTGTATGAAATCGACCCTTCAGAAGCCCTTATTTCTCCATTGCTCGCGTCTCTGCCCCAGTAGAAATTTTGAATCTCTTCAGTTACGTTCTCCTATATGGGAGAATAGAATTTTCGGCTGTTATAGGCTGTAACTGGAATGATTGAAATTTTGGGCTGTGGATAACCCGAAGCACCCGTAAATACTGGGCTTCTGACTATTCCTTGATGATGCAAAATCGACTATTCCAGCTCCCGTACGCATCTACCTATCCATACATCCTTTGTACCGTTTTTCCAAGAACTCATTTTGCCCAAATTTGCATCACTCAAAAACCGCTGAAAGCCTTGATTTTCCTACGTTTTCTGTACATTACCCACCAAATTACTAAAATGTACCCGTGATTAATGGTTATTCAACGCTAACCGCTTTTTTTCGCCCCCGAGTTGAGTCAGCCAATTTCGTCAATTTCTAAAACATCAGCATTTATGCGATTTCCAGAGCTTTGGCACTTTTCCCCCATTCAACGCAGGTATCGTTCTATTGCTCTTGCATTGAATCAGGGGACTGCAGCCTTCCAGCATCCCGATCAGCTTTCCACAAACCATTGACCAGAATCCGAACCGCGCTCTGTGATCCCTGGCTTAGCTGTTTGTACTTCCGAAGCATCCGGTCCGTAATCTCCTGCTCCTCGGCTTCAACAACAGCAGCTGTCTCCTCATCGCTGAGCCTTATTTCCTCACGGCTATCAGTTAAGCCAAAGAGATATGTCATCTCCACGCCCAGGGCGTAGCACAACTCTATGATATATTCATCTTTCGGCGGCCTTATACCGCGCTCCCAGATGGAAACCGTTCTAGAATCCACGCCGATGATTTCCGCAAGCTGTGCTTGTGTCAGCCCCTGCTCCTCACGGAGCTTTCTCAGTCTTTCTGAAAATATCTGATTCATAATATTGTCCTCATACATCTCATACATTTTCTCGGCCATCAGTGTAGTGAAGGAGATGTTGATGTCCTCATACATTCTTCCCGACCATCAATGTGGTGAGGGAGAGCTGCGCGTCTCCAAAATATTCTGCATCACCGGTCACCCAGAGCCGTATTCCTCCAAGAGCTAGGAGTTATTGGAAATTGCACGGTTTTGAGGCTTTGGGAAGCCTTATTTCTCCATTGCTGGAGCGATCGCTCCAGTAGAAATCTAATACTCTACCGGTATGGTCTATAACGCTGGAGAACGGGATTTTCGGCTGTTATAGGCTGTGATTGGAGAGCATTAGATTTTGGGCTGTGGATAGGATGGAATGCACGTAAATACTGGGCTTCTGCCTGTTCCTTGATGATGCAAAATCCCAAGTCCTCGGTTCCTTATGAGCCTTCCTCCCGATATACCCATTCCCCTATTTCTCCAAGAAACGAAAAAACTCAAATTTGCACGAGTCCAAAAGCCCGCAAACCCTTGTAAATCAAGGCTTTCCGCTACATTACCCACCAAATTACTGCGACTTTTTTCTTTGTTGTTCTCCAACTGTTCCCCGCCATCATCGCCGGCGTATTTTTGCACATTAGAAGTAATAGTTTTCTTTTCTCATGTTCACGTTCGAAAAAGGCATTTACGACGCAATATGGAGTGGTTTTTTCTGATTCATATACTATATGTAGTGGCTTCTGGCGTTCTAGGCACCATATATATGGTTTCAGTCATGTAAATTGCACATTAGAAGTAATAGTTAGCTTGTCAGGACCCCGATTTTTAAAATTCAATGACGTCCAATCAGCACATGTCCCATCCTGCGCATCACATCCACCTTAGTTTATGATAACTGTCCCCCATTAGACGTCTCCTTCTTACCGAAATCTCATTAGCAACTATACATTTCTATTTCAAGCAACATTTCTTAGCTCTTTTTCTTCCGTGACTTATCGTAGCCGTATCCATAGCCGTACTTGCCGTACTCGTCATACTTTTTGCTGTACTTTTTATAGTAATTTCCGTAGTAACCACTCTTTGACATATTGACTTTATTGATGATGACACCTAGAAAACGGATACCGGTTCGATCCAACTGTTCCTTTGACTTTTTGAGAAGCTTCCGGCTGGTCACCTCCGACTCACAAACGAGGACCGTACCATCCACAAAGCGGCTCAGGATCGCCGCATCGATAACCGTTCCGATCGGCGCGGTATCGACGATGACCATATCGTAATGCTCATC
>OCTW011272005.1_pt1 | contig 29078 bp, 52 predicted proteins | sample 1539671 | NCBI WGS metagenome assembly OCTW01 (sample SAMN02144230, study PRJEB22623) | gut metagenome | biome: sheep rumen | host: Ovis aries | place: New Zealand | reverse complement strand
CTCAGGAGTTCAAAGAGATAAACCTTAAGCCTACAACGGCAACGGCAGAGGAACAGGACTCCTACCGGGAGCGGGTTTACAGATATTTCGGAGTCAACGAGAAGATAATCAAGTCGAATTATTCCGAATCCGAGTACGATGCGTTCTACGAGAGCAGAATTGAGCCTGTTCTTGTAGCTCTTTCGTTGGAGTTTACCCGAAAGATATTCACAGACCGAGAGATTTCTTTCGGAGCTGAGATATGGTACGAGTCCAACCGTTTACAGTTCGCAAGTGCAAAGACTAAGATCTCAATGGTTTCGCTTGTTGACCGTGGACTTATGACACCGAATGAATATAGGGCTTTGTTTAATATGGCACCGTATGAAGGCGGCGACGAATTTGTATTAAGGCTCGATACTTCCAAAACCGGAGACACAACGGACGACGGGACAGGGAATCCGGTAGGCAGACCACCGAGCGACGATACAAACGACGGAGGAGACGAAGAATGATAAGAGATAACAGAGAATATAGAACAATTCCTTTGTTTGAAACAAGGAAAGCCGAAGAGGGCGGAGCTGAATCCTACATTGTAGAAGGCTACGCTTCCACCTTTGAGCCTTATGTGCTGTTTGAGGAAGATGGCATACAGTACAAAGAGCAGATTACACCTGACGCTTTTAAGGAATGCGATATGTCGGATGTAATATTCTGCAAGGACCATGAGGGTACCGTGTTCGCAAGAACAAGAAATAATACCCTTGAGCTTTCAGTTGATGACAAGGGACTCTTTACGAGAACAGATCTGAGCAAGACCGCTTCCGCAAGGGCAATGTTTGAGGAGATCCAGGCGGGGATGTACGATCAGATGAGTTTTGCGTTTATCGTAAGAGAGGATGATTACGACAAAAAAGAGCACCTCAGAACCATCCGGAAGGTCGAGAAGCTCTTTGATGTAAGTGCCGTTAGCTTTCCGGCGAATCCCGGCACTGATATAGGTGTTGCCACAAGAGACTATTTCAACGGAGTGATTGAGATAGAGCGAGCGGAGAGACTTGCGAAAGAGGAAGCACTTAGAGAAGCAAAGAAAAAGTACATGGAGGAAAGACATCATGGAAATTAAAGACATGACTCTTGCTGATGTAGAAGCAAGAATAGCAGAGCTTGACTCCCTTGTTGAAAAGGCTGAGGAGCCTGAGAAGGTCGAGGAAATGACCGAGGAACTCAGATCCTTACAGGAGCGCAAAGTTGAACTTGACGCTCTCGAAGAGAGAAAAGCAAACGCAAAAGCCCTCGAAGAGAACAGGGCTGACGACACCGTAACAATAGTTGAAGAAAAGAAAGAGGAAAGAACTATGCTGAAAGTAGAAGAGTACAGAAACTCAGAAGAGTACATCAATGCTTATGCTGAGTACATCAAGACCGGCAAGGACGAGGAAGTAAGAAAGCTCCTCACCACCAACGTAGGGGATGCAGGCGAAGTAGCTGTTCCCGATTTTGTATTTGATATTGTAAAGACCGATTGGCTTAAGAGCGGAATCCTTAGCCTTGTAAAGAGAATCTCTGTTCAGGGCAACATGAAGGTTCAGTTCGAGCTTACCGCAGGCGACGCTGTTATCCATGATGAGGGATCAGGCGCAGTTTCCGAGGAAGAGCTTACTCTTGGAGTAGTTACTCTTGTTCCTCAGTCAATCAAGAAGTGGATCTCAATCTCTGACGAAGTTAACGACATGAAGGGCGAAGCATTCCTTCGTTACATTTATGATGAGCTTACTTACAAGATTGCTCGTAAGGCTGAGTCTATCCTTATCGGAAAGATCAAGAATCTTCCTACCAGCGCAACCGCAACAAGCGTAAATGCGAAGAAGGTAAAAGCTGGCGCAGCTCTCGGAACAATCGCAACCGCACTCGGACAGCTTAACGCAGAAGCAACAAATCCCGTTGTTGTAATGAACCCTGCTACAAAGGCAGCATTCAAGGCAGCAGTATACGCAGGACAGTTCAACGCTGATCCTTTTGAGGGACTTACCGTTTACACAACAAACGATCTTCCCGCAATCGCTGACGCTTCCGAGAATGCAGTTTATGCAATCGTAGGTGACTTCGGTTACGGTGTTCTTGCTAACTTCCCTAACGGAGAAGCTACCGAGATCAAGTACGACGACAAGACTCTTATGACTGAGGACCTTATTAAGATCCTGGGCAGAGAGTATGTAGCAATCGAGCCTATCGCTTGCCGTGCTTTCGTTAACATCACTGCTCCTGCATCTGTTTAATTCGGAGGTGCTTTATGAAGGGTTTAGTTAAGGTTTCATTTACTGATAAAAACACCGGAATCGGGTATCTTCCCGGTCAGAATGTAGAGTTTGCGGATCTCCGTATGAAAGACCTTGCAAGCAAAGGGTTTGTAGAAGTCAGAGGGGCTGAGACTAAACCCGAAGTAAAGAAGGCAGAGCCTGAGAAAGTAGAGCAGAAAGCTGAGAAGCCTGCTGCCAAGAAAGCTCCGGCAAAGCCTACTAAGAAAAAATAGCAGAAGGGAGCAAGGATATGGCTACAATCGCTGAAAAAGTAAAACTTGCTCTCCGTATCTCCCACAATTTGCTTGACGACGAAATAAACGACGTTATTACTTCCGCAAGACAGGAGCTTATCCGTGCGGGAGTAGCGGAAGAGGTCGCCGAGAGCGATGAAGAGTTGGTACAGACTGCTATTAAGACGTATGCGCTTGAATATTACGCTCAAGATCCCAAAGACGCGGACCGATACGGCGAATCATTCAGGTATCAATGCGATTGCTTACGGAAGTCGGAGATCACAGTTGAGGGCTAAACTATGTACGATAATGTTATAACGCTCATAGCAGAGACGAATACCGTTGACGAGTACGGCGACACCGTAACGACCGAAACAGACAGGACTATATTCGCAGAAGTGAAAAGCATCGGACAGAGCGAGTTCTACCAAGCGCAAGCGGTGGGACTTAAGCCGGAGATTAAGTTTGTGATAGCTGATTTCGCTGATTATCAGAACGAAAAGAAGCTAAAATTCACACCTTACGGCGGGACGGAAGAGGTTTACACGATTCTGCGAACGTACAGAACCAAAAACCAACTTGAGATCGTATGCAAGCGAGGAATTGACGAATGAGCGTTCCCAAGTCAGTCGTAAAAGTGAAAAAAGGCAACGTGGAATATACGTCAAACGTGGATGCGGCTCAGTATTACATTTTTGAGCTTAATAGGGCGGCTTTACGGGATGTTGGTAAATTTGTCCGGGCGAAGTTCAGAGAGAGCTTCTACGAGCATTTTAAGCGTAATACGGGCGACGCAGGACGGGCGACTTCCGCAGTTGTTCTTTCCTATAAGGACACTAAATATCCGAGAGTTGAGATAGGCTTAAAGAAGTCACAGCTTAAGGGTGTTTACGGCTACGAACAGGAATTTGGCACAAGTGGAATCCCGAAGTTAGGGCTTTTACGGAATGCCGTCGAGGATAATATCTCGAAAATCATAGAAATAGAGTCGAAGTACCTATCAGGACTCGAAGATGAAGCAACAGCACTCTCAATGATAAGCGAGGAAGAGTACGAAGAAGATGGCGAGTGATACTAAGACAAACGACTTGAAAAAGTTAATAATGACACAGTTGAAAACGCTCACTTCTAATGTGTACTATGAAATTGCGGCTGATAATGCACTTTATCCGCATATAGTGTTCAGTTTCAAGATGATTAATCTGGGCGACTTATGGCGACAGGACTACACGCTTGATGTTGATGTATGGGACAAAGGGCAGAACACCACGAGAATAGATTCTCTTTGTGATGATATTGAGAGACTCCTGCACATGCAGAATCTTCCGCAGACAGGCATACTTCCGACATTCTATCTTATAGACAGACGGAGCATCATCGACGAAGATAAGTCAATCAAACACCGGCTTGTAAGATTTCAGATACAAAACTATGAGAGGTAGAAACCATGTCAATAACAAAATATATTGGTACGGGAGAGGTTAAATCAGCCGATTTCAAGGAAGTTAGCTGGGTTGGCCTTACCAAAGGCGGGAACGCAGTAACAATCAAGTTACACAACGCTATCAATATGGGAAACATTGATTGGACTTTTGCCGAGAAGAATGACGTTGTACCGAGCATAGAGTTCACAGCTTGCTACGACAACACGGATGCCGCTTCGGATTCGACTCTTGAGCCTTTTGAGGTTGAGATTAACGGAACCAGCGCAAACGCTTCCGAAGGAATCATTCTCGGAGCAGGGAAGTTCTATATCAACGGAACCCTTGTCGCTCTTACTCGTGGCGGCGGTCAGTTCACCGTAGAGCGTGAATACAGAGAAATCAATGCTGACGGTGATCGTGGAGCAGTTAAGGGAAGAGTTGTGATGGAAGGCTCAAGGCCCAAGCTCACAATGAATGTCCTTACAATGCTCGCAAACATTACTTCACTTTATAGCTCAGTCGAGGTTTCAGCATAAAAACGACGTACAATCAAACGAAAGCGCAGATTTAGGGTATAATGCCCTTTTTCTGCGCTCTTTTTTTATTTAGGAGGAATACAGATGCGTAGTTTACAGACACAGGATGTCTTTGCCTTCGTCAGACTGATTGACGAGGTAGGGATCAAAGACGAACTTAAAGAATTGATACTCAGTAAGGACTCCATTAAGGATCTAACACAGGAGTCTTTCGGATATGATTTAATATTTACCCTTGTTTCCGGAGCAAGTAAGAAGAAAGCGGAAGAAATGCTCTATGAATTTTTCGCTAATATTCTTGAAACCGACAAAGAGACAATCCGCACGATGGACCCGACGGAGTTTTTAGAACAGGCTATCAAGGCGGCTGATCCGGAGAAGTGGAAGAATTTTTTCTCCTCGGTTGCCAAGTTGATGAAGTAAAGCTGATTGACTTGGTGCTTCGGAGATACCACACGCTTGACGTTATGAAGGCTCTGTCATTGGAGCAGTTTGTCAAGCTCGTTTTGATGGCTCTTGAAGATGAATCAAAAGAGAAATACCGGGCAGAATGGTTAAGCCTGCTGCCGTGTATGGTATTCACTAATCATTATATGACGTTTGAGCAGTATTATGACACCGTTACCGGAAAGAATATAGACCTACGTCCGGTAGACGAGATCATTGCGGAGATAGACCGCAAACACGCAGAAGCAAAGGAAAGCAAAGATGGCTCTTGAGATATTCAAGTTAGTCGGAAGCGTTTTTGTTGATACAGACAAAGCAAACGATTCCCTTCAAAAAGTTGATAAGAATGCCGGTAAGGTTGCGGAAGGTTTCGGCAAAGCTGGCAAGGTAATCGGAACAGTCGGAGCTACTATTGGAGCTGCTGTTGTCGGTGCCGGAACAGCTATCGTCAATATGGCGAATGATACTTCCGAAATGGCTGACACAATCGACAAGGCTTCAATCCGTATGGGAATCGGTGCAGAGCGTTACCAGGAGCTTGCGTATGCCGCTGAACAATGCGGAGTTGATATGTCAACGATGGAACAGGCGGCGAAGAAGCTCGAAGGCACTGACCTCAATTTTGATGATGCTATGAATCAGATCATGGCTCTCGGTACCGAGGAAGAGCGAGCAGCAATGGCAGCAGAACTTTTCGGAGAGAAGGTTGCCTATAATATGGCTCCCTTGCTTGCTCAATCGGGAGAGGAGTTTGATGCACTTACCAACCGAGCAAATGAACTCGGAATCGTAATGTCAGAATCCGCAGTCAAAGCGGGTGTTCAGTATGGAGATCTTAAAGCTGACCTTGAAAAAGTAGGAAATTCCCTCAAAACGAGCATAGGTTCCGCAGTAATGCCGATTTTGGTTAAGCTGTCGGAAAAGCTGATTGAGTTTATGCCTACGATTCAGAGCTTAATGGATAAGATCGGACCTTTAGCGGCTGATTTCATTGATAAGCTGATACCCCCGCTTGTGCAAGTCGCAGAGGATGTCCTTCCGATGGCGATTGAAGCCGTAAGCGAGATCCTACCAAGTCTATCGGAGATAGCGGATGAGATCGGGCCTGTTGTGCTGGATCTGATTCAGCAATTACTTCCGGTAATAGTGCAAGTAGTTTCGGAAGTGCTTCCGGTATTGGTAGAAATCATTCAGAGACTTACTCCGATTCTCTCTATGCTGATGGAGTTCCTTAGTCCGATACTTGACCTTGTGCTCCAGCTTATAAGCCCGCTTCTTGAGCTTGTAATGCAGATTTTGACTCCGATATTAGACCTTATTACTTCACTTTTAGGGCCTATTTTGGAGCTGATAAGCGACGTTTTAACCCCGATATTTGGAATTATTCAGGCTTTGCTCGGTCCGCTGACCTCTCTTATCGGAGCTTTGTTGACTCCGCTTTGCAAATTGCTTGAGATTCTGCTTATTCCGCTGACATCGCTTCTTGACCTGATTTTGCCACCGCTCACGACTCTGATTGAGGACTTTTTCCAATGGGCGAGTCCTTATCTTGAAGTTTTCTTTGAGTGGTTGGGGAATGCTCTGTCTAATCTCATGGATTGGATCGGAGAAGGCGGTCTGACAAGTGCTTTCCGTAGCTTTGGAGACTTTTTCAAGAATCTATGGGACGGAATAGTTGCAGCATTCAAGACGGCTATCAATTGGATCATCGAGGGAATAAATGCTCTTATAAGTGGTTTAAATGGCATTCAGCCCCCGGCATGGCTCACAGAGCTGACAGGCATTTCCGGAATCAATCTTCCGACAATACCCTACCTTGCAAACGGTGGAGATATCGCCGAAGCGGGCCGTGTAATCGTCGGAGAGCGTGGACCTGAAATGTTAGACCTTCCGAGAGGGGCAAGGGTAACACCTTTAGACCAGGCAGCAGGCATAGACTACAACAAACTGACAGAAGCGTTTGTCGCTGCTTTGCAGTTCGTGGCTCCTCAGCTTGCTCCTAATGTAACCGTAGAGGGCGACGCAAGCCAGCTTGTCAGAGTAATGGTGAGAGAAGATAGGGCGGCTCGCAAAATGACAGGAAGGGGGCTTCTTGAAGGATGAGCTATTTAGGCTACCGTGTCAAGATTGGTGACACGATCATATCAAATGACCTTATCCAAAAGGGAACCTACAACTTTAATAAAGCAAAACGTGTATGCAAGACCTGGAACGATGCGGACCTTGTAGAACATCAGGACATATCTTCCGTAAGGAAAGTCAATATCTCATTCAGTTTGAGAGAGCGAAACCTAACGGAACAGGAAAGCGTTAAGGGCCTTTTTGAAAGCCAAGAGAATCTTATTGTCACGTTTTGGGATGATTACGACTGCGAGTACCGGACATCGACGTTTTACATGGACGCTCCCGACATTCAGCACCTGAACACGATCGGCGGTATCAATTACGCAGCCACATCAATAAAACTTACGGAATACTAATATGTTAAATGTTTCAGAAGCAACGAAAACAGCATACGCAGGGAGTTCCGTTCCGAAAGCTCTCAAGATAAGTTTCCCGGACAGGAATATTATCTACACGAATGAGGATATCATTTCGGAGTCCTTTTCCTTACAGGAAGTCCTTGAGAACGACATCAATCTTACTTTTAAAGGGTGCATAGCTTCTCAATGTAAGTTTAAGGTCGTAGGGCTTGTCACAGATCTTCGGGGTGAATGGGTAGAGGTTACAATCCAGGCGGGAGATCCGGAAGAGATAGACGAGATCCCGCTCTTTAGTGGATATGTTGACAGTCAGGACAATGAAACACACACAGACATATCAACGGAACTGACCTGTTACGATCCTCTGTACTCAATCGGCTCCCGTAATATGCAAACGTGGGTAAGCAGTCTTAACTTCCCTATGACAGTAAAACAGCTCCGTGATGCGCTCTTTACGGAGATAGGCATTACTCAGGAGACAAAGACACTTATAAACGACTCTTTGAGTATTTCGGGGAATTTCAAGACATTCTGCGACGAGCCTTCGGCGGTTGATATAATGCGCTGGATCTGCGAAGTCAATGCAGTTTCGGGACAGTACGGACGAGATCAGAAATTCCATTACAGAGAGTTCCTTCCTATTACCGAAGGACTTTATCCGTCAGAAACGACTTATCCGTCAGAAGAGACTTATCCGGCAGCAGAGAATGTCGGGACCATTATCGACACATCACAATATATCAATGTGAAGTATCAGCCGTATGCTACGGAAATGATAACAAAGGTCACGATTTACGATAGCGGCGGTCTTGACGTTGCTTATGCCGGAAGCGGGACAAACGTACTCGGAATAAGTGATAACCCGATAGCATTCAATATTCCGATGCAACAGGCCGTCAATGCAATTTATGCAAAAGTAGCAAGTATAAGCTATATCCCTATGATTCAGATGGAGCTTACAGGGCTTCCTTATTTGGAATGTGGCGATACTTATATGTGCTACACAAGACGGAACGCTGTTAGATCGTATATCTTGAAGCGAACCCTTAAAGGAATACAGTCTCTCCGGGACAGCTACCAAAGCGATTCCGATAAGGAATACCCACCGCACAAGGCGACGAGCACAAGCCGTTCAAATGCGGACAAGCAAGCAATTCTTGAGATTCAAGCTGATATCGTGCAGATGAATAACACAATCATTCAGAATGCGCAGATAGCTCATGCGGAAGTTCAGGATCTTGCGGCGATTTCCATTACCACACGGAATTTCAGTTCACAGCAGATAAATGCGAATCAGATAACGGCGGGAACGTTGAACGTTGACCGCATCCAGGCGGGAAGCATACAAGCTCAAAAGCTGAATGTATCAGCAAGCGACGGCAACGGTTGGGGAGTGAGCTTCGGAAGTGGTGGAAGCAGCTTCTCAAAGGGTTCCTATGCGGCGACAGGTCTTACCGGTTCCGTAGGTGGTAGCAGAGGTTGGGGAGTCAACTTCGGCGGGTATGGCGAATCGGGTTCCATGAGTGTAGGAACACTTGATGCGAGTTCCATTACTACCGGAACATTGAGTGCGGACAGAATAAGCGCAAATGTTTTTGCCGGTCGTAATGTTTCAGCAGAATCATTTTCGGCAACAAGATTCTATGCTGGCGGTAATCCGTTCGGCTCAGGAACGATCACTTTTGTCACCGGAGTAAATTTCAATAATAAAACAGTAACCACAAGGACAGTCAGAGTCCTTATAGCTCAATAATATAGGAGGAAAGCGAAAATGTTAAAAGTTTTAGGCGGTGTTTACGGAAACACAAAGGACGAATTTAACGAGATTCTTAAACCGTTACTTGATGCGGGTTATGTACCCGGCTACAACGGTGAAACAAGCGCAATGATTCTTAAAGAAGTGGAGACATTAAGTGATGAATCAGAAGATCAGGAATCTTGAGAACACGATCATCGGGCTGATTAACGACTCGGAGCTTCCGGTAGAAGTATGCAGGCTTGTTGTAAGTGAGATTTATAACAAGCTGGATCGGAGTGCGAGCGAGGTTATCCTATCGGAAATGAAGCCTGAGCCAATAGAAGAAAAGGGAGATTTAGAAGATGCAGAAGGCACATGATGCGTCAAAAAACAATTGGTGGAGAAACTTCCCGAATATTGATACACCTATCACGCAGGACCAGCTGAACCGAAACGAAACAACCGTTGATGTGATAGACGACAGAGTAGTTGCGTTTGATACCACGAAAGCGAATCAGACCGATCTCTTGACGTGTATATCTAACGTAACACTTGATTCCGCTACGGGAACATTTACATTCTATAAAAAGAACGGAACAACAATCGTCCTTGATACAGACCTTGAAAAAGTCATTACAAATTTTGATTTTGACGATGATCCATCAAGCCCGACATATCAAAAAATGATAATATACCTCGCAGACGGGACTGTGAAGTATGTTGATTTATCCGCATTTATCACGAACTACGAATTTGCGAACACATCTACCATTCATTATCAGTTGGCTTCCGATGGAACTGTATCATTTTTTATTCCAGATGGTGCAATCACGGCGCAGAAGTTAGATCCCGATTATCTTGCAAATATTACTGTTCAAGCAAACCGAGCTGAACAGCAAGCGACAGCATCCGCAAATAGTGCAACTTTATCACAGAGTTGGGCAGAAGGTGGTACAGGAACAAGAGAAGATGAAGGTACTCGAAACGCAAAGCATTATTCAGACCTTGCGGAAGAGACAGTTGCGGAGTTATTGGCGGCTTTTGGTATTTCCGTTGTTGGAGAACGCTTGATATTCGGAGCGACCTTTGACGAACAATACGAAATGACAGTTTCTGGAATGAAGCTGACTATATCAGAGAGGAGTTAAGTAAATGGCGAACATAAATCAGATTCAGCTTCCCGATGGTTCAAACTACAACCTAAAGGATAGCGTGAGCGGTTACGCTTCGGAAGCCTATGTCAATAATGCGGTGGCGGCGATTGACAAGACTTCCGTAGGGCTTGGGAATGTCGATAACACTTCGGATGCAAACAAGCCCGTTTCAGCGGCCCAGCAAGCGGCTCTTAATGGAAAGACAAATACTTCTGTTATTGCCTACACTGAATCAAGTGCAATGGCGACAAAGCGTTATGAAATCGGCGATCAGTTCATTTTAAACGGAGTGCTTTACACGGCGACCGCAATCATTGTGAACGGCGGAACGATTACTGTCGGAACGAACTGTACGGCATCCGATACCCTTATTGAGCAGATAGAAAACGTAAGCCCATCCGCAGACAATGTTTCCTTCGACAATACGGGGACAGACCTTGTAGCGGAGACAGCGCAGGCGGCGATTGTTGAGGTTAATGCAAAGACAAGCGGACTAACCCGAATGACAAAACTGTGGGAGAATCCAGCTCCGACAGCAGGTTTTGCGGCGCAGACGATAACACTCAATAGTGCAGATTATGACTATTTGATGATCGTATGTAGCCATTCAACGAGTTATCCTAACAGACAAACAAGTACGATTGTGCAGAAAGGATATACGGCTACCTGTGCATTGTTGTCGGCTACGGGTGGCGGTGTCCAAGCTAATTCAAGAATATTTACTTATTCAAATGATACAACTTATAGCGTAGCGACAGGACAAACAGCAACGGGCGCGGGTTCTTATTCAACAGCCGATACTTTATGCGTACCGCAAGTTATCTATGGCATAAAAATAATCTAATAGGAGGAAAAACAAATGCAGTATTACATTGAATCAATCGAGCAGATCATTCAGGATGGAGAGTACAAAGAGTATGGCGGAACTGAAAAGGTAGCTGATGAAACATCCGCACTTTCCAAGTATTACAAGAAACTGTCTGATGTATCAGCAGACCTCGGAAAGAACCATACATATCTTCGCATAAGACTTGTAAATTCCAATGGTGGAGAACATAAGTCTGACTATCTCGGAGAATATGTAGAACAGTAATGAACGAACTAATCCCCCTTATCCTTATACCTTTTCTAACACCTAACATAATATGGTTTATTCTTATAGGGATAGAATTGGTTGAGGATATAAGGGATGATTTCAAGTAGCCTTTGGGCACACCCACTGAGCCTCTTAACAATGCGTAACATGGTGGGCGATTCTGAAATCCATAGTGGCGGAGAGGGTAGACGCTTAAACGTGATAAGAGTTCGGTGAAATTATCAGTAAAGCCGCAAGGTGTCCGACTCATGCGAGGTTCGATTCCTCGCCTATGGATTAAATGGATTAAATGAATTAAACTTTTAAGCCTTAAAAAGTATAGTTCATTTTGGATAAAGTGCATAGTACAGATAAAAATTGAAATGAATTAAACATAGAACAATGGACACAGTAGAAACCTTTAAACAATGGTTTGCCGAAAACAAAGACAACCTAAACATTCCAAGGCTTGAAGATTTACCCGAAGATGATGAATGGTTTAACGATGAATGGGAGGTGTATGATGTATGGAGTGGAAAGGAAGATAAACCTATGAGCAATTACATTGAAGTTTCAAACGGGGTAGAACACTACTCCAAAGCCAAACAGGGCAACCTAACCTTTACTATTGATGGGAAACCCTCAAACTTTAAGGTAAAGGAATTTGCTTGTAACGATGGCTCTGACGAAATCCTCATTGACGGAAACCTTGTCAGATACCTACAGAGAGAGCGTGATCTTTACGGCTCAACCACAATCACAAGCGGTTATCGCACGCCTTCCTATAATGCAAAAATCGGCGGGGTTCCTAATAGTCAGCACGTTTACGGAAAAGCATCCGACACAATATGCAAGAACGGCTCTCCGTTAGAGGTCGCTATGACAGCCGAAGCCATGGGTATGGGCGGTATCGGGCTTTACTCATCATTTACCCATATAGATACAAGAGATGGCAAGTCAAGATGGGATCAGCGAAGCGGTAGGCAAGTCGGGGTTTCAACATTCTTCCAGACAATTAAATACGGCTCCACAGGAGAATATGTTAAAATAGCCCAACGCAAGCTCGGTGTTTACGTTGATGGTAAATTTGGTAACAACACGAAAAATGCCGTGATTGCTTTCCAGGATAACAAAAACCTTGTTGCGGATGGTATTGTTGGTAGGCTCACTTGGACAGAACTAATGAAATGAGGTAAATGAGAAGAATGGCAGAGGAATTAAGAGAAGTGGTAGGTTGGCTTGCATTGTTCGGGGTTCCCGGAGTCTTTACGATGGTCGTGTTCCTGTTTAAAACCGTCATGAAGGCTATCAACAACATTGAAATACTACAAAAGGCACAAAAAGCGCAGATGCGGAGTCAGCTCCTGAGTCAGTACGACGCATATATGGCACAAGGCTATATTGAGCCGATCTATCTTGACGATTGGATGAATCAGTATAATGCTTACCACGCTTTAGTAGGCCCGAACGCTGTCCTCGATGCAAGGAAAGAGGATCTGATCCATTTACCTAATCACAAACCCGCAGTTTGAAAAAGAAAGAGAGGTATACTATAATGTTTATTACACTTCCGGACAAAATTTATGATATACTCCGTTGGGTGGCGATGTTATTCCTTCCGGCACTTGCTATTCTTGTGCAGACGATCTTCCGGATATGGGGCCTTCCTTATGGGAATGAAATAACCGCTTCAATCGTTGCTGTGAATGCTTTCCTGTCAGCAATACTCGGAATAAGCAGCATAGGTTATCAGAAAAACAAGAAGAACGAAAAATAATTTTTTGTCACGTGACAAGGCAAAAAATAAAAAAAGCCCGAAATATCGGGTTTATAGAAAGCTGATGACGGGAATCGGACTTGTTATCGGTTAAAAGTTAAAAAACATTGAATTATCAACAAACCCCGTAGTTATCAATACTGCGGGGTGTTTTTTTATCGGATTTTTATTCAATTAAATTCACATAATTAAGGGAAATTTATAATATTTTTTGTCACGTGACAAATCTTTGAGGGTTATAAAAGCCCCTCAATGTTTGTTGACATACTCCGCTTCGCTTCCTCGAGATCCATTGCGTGCTTGTAGACTGTATCGAGAATTTGAGTCGTCTTCCAGCCACCGGCTTCTTGAATCTGTTTGTCAGAATATCCGAGCTTGTGCATATAGCTGGCGAAGAAGTGCCGCATCTTGTGGAGTGAGAAGTGCGGTATTCCGAGAGCATTTTGAGCATCTATGAGGTGTTTATAGATTTGTCCCGGAAAGCCGTTGAAGACGTATCCCTGCTGCCGGATCTTGCTTGCAATGTAATCGGGGATAACTATGCTCCGAGTGGAGTCAGTCGTCTTTGTGGGCTTAATAACCCATTCTTTGTTTTCATTTTGGACTTTTGCCTTATTGATGATAAGTCGGTTGTCTTTCGTCAGATCGTCAATCGTGAGGGCAAGGATCTCGGATCTCCGTAAGCTCATGGCCGAGAGAAGAATCGGGATCTCATACGGGGAGTCTTTGACGTATGCGAAAATCTTGTGTACTTCTTCTTCGGTTGGGATATATGGTGTCTTTTTTTCCTTTTGCGGTAAGGTTACTTTTCCGGGAGTGATGCCGTAGAACTTCAGAACGGACACAATGAAGCCGTACTGATTGGAGACAGTCTTCGGGGAGTGCTTAAGGGAGAACTCGTTTACTTCTGTTTGCAACATTGCCGTTGTTATCATGTTTATTGGTGTGTTTGATAACTTCTCTGATATGGCTCTTATTTGCCCCGTATAGCCCCGAATTGATGAAGGCGATAAAATATTCGATTTAGACTCAATGTAAGCCTTGCAAGCGGTTTTAAGTGGCATAGACGGAGACACACGGACTTCCTTCATTTTCTCCGCAAGAAGAAGGTGTGCTTCTCGGTCTTTTGGCTTATGATCTACCGTCACGGAGTATGTTTTTCCTTTTACTGTCTCCCGGATGCGGTAGGAGCCGGAAGGTAATAGTGTTATGTTCATTTTTCTGCCCTCTTTAACTCGTCTCCATAACGGAGTAGTCTTTTAATAACCGTTTGAGTCTCGCTGTCAGCATTCCGGTAGCTGAGGATCATATCAACTTCCTCGGGTGTGAAGTGGCTTACCGGAACAATCTCTTCGACCAAAAATGCAATCGAAACGCCGAAATAATCAGCCATCTTCTGAATATAATCAATTCTTGGATAGGTCTTGGCATGAATCCAATCAGAAAAAGTATTTGGCTTTAGATCCAGAGCACGACAGATTTCTGCTGCTGAGACTCCCTTTTCGTTCATGTAAAACTTGATATTCTTTGCCATAACTTCTCTATTTTCAATCATTTTCAAAATCCTCCTTTGCCTATATTATCGGACAAAACGAAAAATATTTCAATATTTCCGAAAAAAAATTCTGATAGACTATTGACAAGTTCGGTTTAACCGAATATACTATCTAATGTGGGGTTCGGAAAAAACGAACACAATATCGTGTAAAACGAAGGAAGGAAGGTGCAAATGGCAATCACATTAAAGGCATTAAGAATCAATGCCGGGCTGGATCAGAGGACTGCTGCCGAGAAGTTATCAATAACTCCGGAGACTCTGAGCAGTTGGGAGAGGGCGAAGAGCTTTCCGAATGTTCCGCAGATTACAAAGATTGAGGAATTGTATTCTGTAAAGTATTCGGACATAAATTTTTTACCCTCAAATGTCGGTTTAACCGAAGAGGAATAGGGTTATGCGACCAACATCGGACACCATCGGATTAAAGATGCGACACTTCAACGACTTTATCCGGTGGAGCATCAAACAGAGGGGAGAGACGCAGGAAGGTCTTGCCGATTACCTGGGAGTGAACCGAAGCACAATCAGTTATCGGCTTAACGGAAAAGTTGAATGGACCTTAAAAGACGCATTCAAAGCGTGTGAGTACTTTGAGACTACATTGGAGGAGGTGACGAAATGAACAGCTACACAAAGAAACTACTGACAGCGTTAAGGCAGACCATGCCGATTGTCGTCCAGGGCGATAACGAAGATCCCGAAATGATGCTTACGTCGGCTTTGTGGCACTTCTTGGCGGGAAAGATAGACTTCCGTCTTTATCCGGTAGAAGAAGCCTACGAGGATGAATCCAAAGACTCAATCGGGTACATAGAGCGAGCTTATGATCGTGGATATGATGCGGTGATTGCTGACGGAAAACTTCTCGGCTTCAGAAGTGAAATGCCCTCATAGTGTTGCAGCACTACAAGGGCAAAAGAAAGGATCTAATTAGTATGAACAAATTATTTAACACAACTATTATATCAAAATTCCCCGAAAAAGACAAGGAAATACGGACAAAATGGTGGTATTGGCTGCCAGTTGGAGCTTTTTTCGTGGTTTGCCTTATCGGAATTGCCGTTCTTGGCTATATAGTTACCGGTATTCCCGACAGGTTGGAGTATTACGCAGAACCTGTGGAGCTGAAAGCCGAGTCGATCAGACAGATTGTCGAGGTCATTCCGATAGATATCGAGGTCGTTGAAGAAGATCCCGAACCGATACCGGAGCCGACGGTACACATGACAGACGACGATATTTTGGCAGCAGTCGCAATGAGTGAAGCGGGTAATCAAGACGTTTTAGGAATGGCATTCGTTATTATGACAGTTTTAAATCGTTGTGATTACTACGATGCAACTGTTGAGTCCATTGTTTCTGCGCCAAACCAATACTCATATCCATATTACGGGAAAATATCGGATAACGCTTATCTTGCAATAAAACTTGCGAGAGAATACCGAAACACGTTTCCACCGATAGCATGGTTTCGGACAGGCGACTATTCAGCTTATGGTGAACCAGCTTTTAAGTGGGGAGATCATTACTTTTCAAAACTTACGGAGGAATAAAAATGTTTAAAGCAAAACAGGTACAGACAATTGATGTCGCAGAAATGATGGACAGGATCATGGAAAACCACGATTCAAAGTTGGCTCTTGACAGGTTAAAGAGAGCCATTGACGGATGCGTTCACGAAAAGGCAACAGAAATGAATGACGAAGACAAAATCCGAAAGGATGCCGAAAAAGGCTATTCATGGAATTACAAAGACCCAATAGACAACATACCACTTTCAGTTAAGGAAATCGCGGAGATTATTGGCTATGAAACCCCGGTGGAAGATGCGCAGATTTTCTATGAGTGCAACGAAAAGTACAAGAAGTACTACGCAGAGAGCCATAAGGAGGAAGAAGAATGACACTATATGACATCCAGGGCGAATACTTAAGACTGTATGAGCTTGCAACAAACGAAGAAGATCCGCAGGCATTCCTTGACACATTGGAGAGCTTAAACGCAGACCTTGCGGAAAAATCGGCGGGTTATGTTTCCGTAATCAAGCAGCTTGATATGGAATCCGACGAATGCGACAAGGTAATTGAAGCCTTTAAGCGTAAGAAGGAAGTCCGTCAGAACAACATTAAGCGCATGAAAGAAGCTCTGCTCGGTGCTATGGATACGGCAGGCTTAACGGAGATCCAGGCAGGCAATTACACGCTTAAGATTGCAAAGAACGGCGGCAAGGCTCCGCTTGAGATTCCCGACGAATCACTTGTCCCGGAGCGGTTTATGAAGATCAAGTACGAGCCGGACAAAGAACTGATCCGCAAGACAATCGAAGATGGTACATGCCTTCCTTTTGCGGAAATCAAGGAACGTGGAAGACATTTAACTATTAAATAGGAGGAAAAAACATGGGCTTACCAATTTTAATTATAGGAGAGAGCGGCTCCGGTAAAAGTTATTCGCTCAAGAATTTCGATCCCGAAGAGGTTGGAATCTTCGCAGTAGAGAAAAGTCTGCTGCCTTTTAAGAAGCCGTTGAAGATAGCAAAACACGCTACTTACGAAACAATTATGAATTGCTTTAAGGAAGGCGCAAAGCTGAAAAAATACGTTATAGACGATTCGCAGTATCTTCTCGTAAATGAATTATTCGACAAAGCAAAAGATACGGGATACGGAAAATTCACGGATATTGCCGTACACTTCCGCAATCTAATTCACTATATCAACCATCAGCTCCCGGATGATGTGATTGTGTATTTCCTGCATCATTCCGAGACGGATTCCAATACCGGGAAGACGAAGGCAAAGACAGTCGGAAAGATGCTTGACAATCAACTCACGGTCGAGGGGTGCTTCTCAATAGTGCTTCTTTGCTCCGCAGAAGGTACGGAACATTATTTTGTTACCCAAAGTGACGGATATACAACGGCAAAGAGTCCTGAAGGGATGTTTGACCTGAAGATCCCGAATGATTTGAAAGCCGTAGATAAAGCAATCAGATCATATTACGAATTGGAGGTAGAAGATGTTTCTCGAAGTAAGAAATAATGCAACTTACGAAAGCAAGGAATGTCCGGAAGTAATTTGCCGGGAACTTGTTAGAATCGACCGAATTATCCACGTTTACATGGTAGCAACAGACAACAAAGCTATTTGTATCGAATACACGGATAGATGGAACGAGAATCGAAAGATGTATGAAACATTCGAATACGAATGGGAATGTCACAAAAGATTTGATTCAATTTCAAAGAAATTAGGAGGAAAAACAAAATGAAACAGTTTTCAGGTTACGAGCAGGCAAAAGAGGAAGCAAGACAGATGGGAGTATCTTCCCAGCTTCCCGAAGGTGGTTATGTCGCAAAGGTTAAGGACGTGCGATTTGAGGAAGGACAGAATGGCAATTCCGACAGAATCGTTATTGCCTTCGACATAGCAGAGGGAGACTATAAGGACTTCTTTCAGAAGGCTTTTGAAGCAAACACTTCCGAAGATAAGAAGTGGAAGGGAAAAGCTACGATCTATTGTCCGAAGGATGACGGATCAGAAAAAGATGGATGGACTCGCAAAGCCTTCGCAAGATGGACTAACGCTTTTGAAGATTCTAATTCTGGCTACAAATGGGATTGGGTAGAGAGCAAGTGGAAGGGGCTTCTGATCGGACTCGTTTACGGAAAAACCGGGACCGTCATTGAAGGAAAGCCTATTGTCTACACCGAAGTACATTATCCGACTTCCGTTGAAGCTATCAGGACAAAGGACTTCAAGCCTGCAAAAATGAAGAAGAAGAACGGCTACGAAGAGAATGCCACCCCTGCGGTATCAAGTGATGGCTTTATGAGCATTCCCGAAGGTGCTGGGGAGGATATCCCGTTTTGACGAATTTCGAGGTTGATGCTTGTCTGAAATCAATGTCCGTGTTGGTGGATAACCGTGAACAACCTACTACCGAAAGATACGAACAGAGGGTAAACTCGCTCTCTGTTCCGTATCGAAGGCAGACTCTCGATTACGGAGATTATACATACAACTTTATCCTTCCAAACGGATCGGAGTTATACAGTCCTGAAGAGACGGTTAAGCCTTCCGTCATTGTAGAGCGGAAAATGAACCTTGAGGAATTAAGTTCATGCTTTACCCAGCAGAGAAAACGCTTCAAAGATGAATTTCAAAGGGCTTCTGATAATAATTCCGTCATATATCTTCTCGTTGAGGATGCTTCATGGGAAGGAATATTCGCCGGACATTATAAGACAAGATTCAATCCTGCTGCCTTTATTGCTTCAATTTTGGGGTGGACGGCAAGATACAAGATCAGGCTGATTTTTTGCAAGCATGAAAGCAGCGGAAAGATTATCAAAGAGATCCTTTACCGGGAACTAAAAGAAAAGCTGGAGTGTGGAGAGTATGGCTGATAAGGGTTGGATAAAACTAAATAGGCAGATCGTAGACCATTGGTTATGGGAAGATCACGAATTTGCTTTTGCTTGGATAGACTTGCTTCTTATGGTCAATCACGAAAATAAGAAAATTTTGGTGGATGGAAAACCGACCGTTATCAAGCGAGGGCAAACATTGACGAGTATTAAAAAACTCGCAGAGCGTTGGAAGTGGAGCAGAAACAGAGTTTATCGTTTTCTCGGAGCATTAGAGCGAGACAATATGGTAACACGAAACGGAACACCGAGCGGGACAACGCTAACCATTGAAAACTATGGAAAATATCAAAGTCGGTGGAACACCAACGAAACAACCGACGAAACAACAAACGAAACATCAGACGGAACACCAAACGGAACAACGGACGGAACACAAACAAGAACATTAAAGAATGATAAAGAATATAAAGAAGAGCCTGCGGCTCAATTTTCAAATTCCGAAGAGGAAGATGTGAACGAGTGGTTTGAGAGCCTGGAAGACGAAAGCGAAAAGTGGTTTGGAAAGAAGGATGACTAATGTTTTACAAATTCGATCCGGCAGATGCTCGAAGGTTTGCGGAGCATATCGGAATAAGAACAAAAACAAAGGGAGACGAACTTGTCTTTTATAAATGCCCATATTGTAAGAATAACACTTCTGACAAAGAGAAATTCGCTATCAATCTCAAGACGGGACAGTTTAATTGTTTGAGGGCTTCCTGCGGAGTCAAAGGAAACATGATTACCTTGTCAAAGGACTTCGGCTTTTCAATCTCGGAAGATCTCGACAGATATATCAACAGAGATTACACAAACAACAGATTCCGCACGTTTAAGCCGTTAGAGTACAGAGAGCCTTCCAGCGAAGCGGTTAAGTATCTCGGACATAGAGGTATATCAGAGAAGATATGCCAGAAGTACGAGATCACAACCAAAAAGAATGACAAAACAATCCTTGTTTTTCCGTTTAAAGATGCAGAAGGGGAACTTCGGTTTATCAAATATCGAAACACGAAGTTTGTCAAAGGCGAAACAAAAGGATCAAAGGAATGGTGCGAGTCAGACTGTATGCCGATTCTTTTCGGGATGGCTCAATGTGAAGACTTTTCAAGGCTTATTATCACGGAAGGACAGATTGACTCGTTAAGCCTTGCGGAAGTCGGGATCAAGAATGCCTGCTCCGTCCCCACCGGCGCACAAGGAAGCACTTGGATTCCTCATTGTTACGATTGGGTGCAGAAATTTAAAGAGATAGTAGTTTTCGGGGATAACGAGAACGGACATATCACGCTTACAGATATGATTCAGAATCGGTTTCCTCACAAGAAGGTTAAGATCGTCAGAATGTCAGACTATCTCGGAGAAAAGGATGCAAACGACATTTTACGGAATCACGGAAAAGAAGCCTTAATCAATGCCGTAGACAATGCGGAGACTGTACTCAACAAACAGATCAGAGATGCAGCAGACATAAAAAGAGTTGATATTGACTCGATTCCGAAAATAAAAACGGGCTTTAAGAAGTTGAATGAGATCCTTCAGGGCGGTTTTATGTACGGACAAGTAATTCTTGTTACCGGGAAACGTGGAGCCGGTAAGTCAACATTATGTTCGCAATTTGTTTGTGAAGCACTTGCACAAGATCAGAATTGCTTTATCTATTCAGGGGAATTGCCGGACTTCTTTGTTAAAGATTGGCTTGACCGTCAACTTACCGGGAAAGAACATCCAACAATAAGCCAAACGGAAAAATGCGAGAACTTCTATCGTCAGAGATTATTTATTTACAACAATGAAATCGTAGACGGAGAAGAAGAACTTCCGAAGCTGACAGAACTTATCCGGGACCTCGTATCAAAGAAGGACATCAAACTTGTTCTGCTGGATAACCTTATGACGGCGGTATCAGCTACCACAAACGAGAGCCTATACAGACAACAAAGTGAATTTGTCGGAGAGCTGGCAAGAATATCAAAAGCCTTCGGAATTGTGATTCTGCTCGTAGCGCATCCTCGAAAATCAAACAACGAGTTTGACAATGACGAGGTTTCCGGCTCCGCAGATATTACGAACCGAGTTGATGTGGTTATGAGCTACGACCGAGATAAGAAACGCAAACAAAATGATTTGAGGATATTAAAAGTCACAAAAAACAGACTTACGGGCAAATTATCAGATATAGACCTATACTTCTCGGACTTCAGCAAGCGCATATCAGACACACCGAATGATTTTGCGAAGGACTACTTGAAGCCGGATGAGATAGCAATAAAAGAGATTATGGAGGATATACCATTTTGAGAGAATCAATGATACATTGCCATGATCTTATCAATGAAGCATGGCAGCAGGCGAAGATATATTTTGAACTTGATCCTGAGACCGTTACCGAGTACGACAAGTTCACGGAATCCCTCGGTCAATGGATTAAGGACACGGCTAAGAAGTATGGCAGCACATCAAAGGAATATTACCTGGCTCGTAGGTTATACACGGCAATTGATGAATACTGCGGAAAAGATAACAACGAGCGCAGAGGGGAGCAAATGAGCCTATGGAACAGTTGAGTATAACGCAACAGATTGAACAGATAAAAGAGGAAATGTGCGACAAGTATTGTCGGTACCCTTTGGAGCCTATTCCGGAAGGTAAAGACGAAGATTGGCTCTTTGAGGAAGATAGTCCTTGTAGCAAGTGTCCTTTAAACAGATTGTGAGGTGCAATATGCAGAAGATCAAAGCAATTATCAAACGACCTGACGAAAAGTACGGTCATGTAACAAATATCAGCCCTACGCTTGATAACTTACAGAAAACAGTCGGCGGGTATATCGAGCCGGTATCGTTTGACGGATGGGTTATCCTTTGCAATGAGAACGGAAAGAATGAAGGACTTCCTTACAACATGAGACTCGGAAACGTGGACGTTCTTGTTGGAACTATCGTTGTACTCGGTACCGAAGGCGAAGAGTTTACGGATTGCCCGGTTGACTTCAAGGTTTGGAAGAAGATCGTTGACAGATGGGAGGGGTAACATGGCACGAAGTAAATCATACATTGTCGGCTTTTGGGATAGATTCGACAGATTATGTATGGAAAGAAACATATCCAAGAGTGAGTTAGCTCGGAGAGTAGGTTGCGAACGTAAGAGCCTGTATTCATGCAGCGGAACTACACCTCAACCGTTAATACTTGCGAGGATCTGTGTGCAGCTTAACGTATCGGCTGACTATCTTCTCGGAATTAAGACCAAATATGAGCCGTTGAATAGGAGCATTGTATGAACCTTAACAACTACGAATGTACCGGACAACTTTCATTATTTGAGATCAAAGAAGATCCGAAACCTATTCCGAATTATTCTGTCGAGGGTATCTTTGAGGACGGCTATCGGGAAATAAGAGAATATGACAAACCAATGGTCGGAATATTTGATGATTTGACCGCAAAACACGGAATAATGGTTGATTTCAAAGTTCACCGACAACCACCAACCAAAGAAACCCTACAAATGCCCTGTTACAGAATGTGTGATGTCGGATGGTGCTCTCTTGCTTGTTTTTTGCGGAGAGGTTACATCCGGCACAATGGAAAATGGGTACGCAATGAAAACGGAGATATTTTGATTTCAAAGAACAAAGAGTGTGATTGGAATCCGAAAGGGGATTGCAAAAATGAAAATTCTTGATACTTACGAATGCACCGGACAGCTTTCTTTGACGGATTGCATGAGCTACGAAAACCTATACCCGATACCAAGACTTCAAAAGCGATGGCTCGACGAGGAAGGTTGGACGGATGATTGGCACTATGCCGACAAAGAGACTCCGACAAAGGACGACTACTACCATACTTTTTGGCAAGTACGGCTCCGGAAGGACAAAGAGTACGAATATCGGTACACTTACACGACCGCACTCTTCCACGAAGGTAGTTGGTATCTCTACAATCACACGACGAAGAAATGGCAGCCACCGTTTCCGTGGTACACGATCCTGATCGGGTGGGTGGTAATGCCGGCGGTATATCAGCAGAGCGAAGCATTTATCAGCACGATCGGAGCTGACATAGATAAAGACAAATACAGGAGGGTAATAAAATGACAGGCAGATGGATAACAGGTCGCTTACCGGAACGCTCCGGAGAATACCTTGTAACAACTCGGATGGGATGTGTGTGTATTGCCAAATTTGGCTATGACTTATACAAGCCGCACTCATGGAACGGACGCTTTAAGGATTGCGTGATAGCTTGGATGGAGCTTCCGAAGGCTTTCAGGAGGGAGTAAGCATGACTCTAAAGCAGTTTTTGCGGAAATATAACAAATGTCCGTTTTGTCGTAGTTATGCAATACAAGGAAATCTCTGTTATGGGTGTAAATGGAGATTCGGACACGGACAATACGCTAAAGAAGGAAGGGATTTTGACTTATTCGATCCCAAGCCTTCCTGGAGCGAGAGAATGAATAAAGAGGTAACAGAATGGGATTCAGAATAGAGGATAACTGTGTAGGACCTTGCCCGATGGGTTGCATACATTGTGGAAGAAGTCACGAACATGTTTATTACTGTGATCGTTGCGACACCGAGAATGAGCCGTTATATGAAGCAGATAACGGGGACGAAGTGTGTTGGGATTGTTACAAGGAGCAGTACACCGAAAAGATATGTGACGATATGGACGAAACCAAGTGCGCACATTGTGGCAACGAAGCCGAGTATATGTATCTGGTAGATGGCGAGTGGGTGTGTGAGGATTGCCTTAAGGGAATGGCAGAAAGGGTGCAGGAATGACCGATACAGTAAAACTCATTATAGAGATACCCAAAGAAAAGGAACTAATAGATAAGGCAATATGGTATGACGTTTCCGATTTTGACACGGAAGATTTGGCAATCATACTTACCGCATTGAAGAACGGAGTACCGCTTGATGATATAAAAGCATTAGAGCAAGAGCCTTGTGAGGATGCGATAGACAGAGCCGAAGCTATGACGGAAATAATGATGTTTGCAGGGAATGTGAAATCCGACGAAGAAGATGTTTATATCAAAGTATCAGACGCAGTGCAGTTATTAAGAGAGTTACCGCCCGCAAATCCGCAAGAGCCAAAGACAGGGCATTGGCGAGAAGATATCGACAAGAATCGAAGATGGGATAGAGTGCGCTTTTATTGTTCCGAATGTGGAAATTGGCAGACATATGGAAAAACGCATTATTGCCCTAATTGCGGAGCGAAGATGGAAAGTGAGGATAAGGAATGAAAGCGGTTAATGTCGATGACGTATTAAAGATATTATATAAATACGGCAAATTTTTATTTATTACAGATTACCCCAACTATAGGGAAATGCAAGATGAAATTGCGAATCTTCCGAAAGTAACAGACAGCACGGATGCGGTGCTTGACAAGATAAGAGCCGAGATAGACGAGAAAATATCTCATTACGAACATTTCTCATCATCAAATACCGCTAATGGCTTGATGATTGCGAAAAAGATTATCGACAAATACAAGGCAGAAAGAGAGGATAAGGAATGATACAAATTGAAGATAACGATATGCCAATTGATGTGGCAAAGAAGATAGTCACAGGAACTAAAATAGTTGAACTTTCAGATATGATGAAAACAGTAAGAAAGGCATTTTATGGCGACCAAGTAGATAACGGCGAATACGATATGTTTGAATTGGAAGAAATCAAAGAAATTGCGGATTATTTGATAGTTTATTACAACTCACACAAAAACGGAGATTAAGGCAGAAAGTGGGGATAAGGAATGAAGAGTATAGAAGATATTATTGCCAGCAAAAGAGTCTTGATCGGCCAGAAGTCTTTTGATGGCTTTGCCGGGGAGATCCATTTGCCTTTGTGGAAGGGAAGCGTAATTGCATCAACCGGCGCCGGATGGGAGCATGTATCGGTAAGCCCTCAGAAAAAGAGTGTAACACCAACCTGGGACGACATGTGTAAGGTTAAGGATATTTTCTTTAAGGATGATGAGGCAGTGATACAGATACATCCACCAAAGGATGAATATGTCAACAATATGACGAACTGCTTACACTTATGGAGATGCACTTATAAAGAGATGGTTCTTCCTCCGAGCTGCTTGGTGGGTATAAGAGAGGGACAGACGATGGCAGAGCTGAACGAAGAGATCAAAAAGGCATACGAAATGGCAGGTGAAAGTTATGAGTAAACTACACACGATACAAGTTAACGTCCCAATCTGCCCTGAATGTGGCGGTGGACTTAAGCATAATCAAATCATGCAGAAGTACCTTTGTCATCATTGCGGGACACGCTTTAAAGTAATCGGCTTCGGACAGGCCGAGCGAGAACTAATATGTGAGGAGGAAATCAAACATGGCACAATGGAAACGCAGTAACCTTCAACCGGGCGACACCGTGAAGCTCCCCGACTCGGTATTCATTACCGACGGAAAGCGGCTCATATCTTCCCGGTATGTCTCTGAAACGGCAGCAGGCTTACTCATTGAACTCTCTTTTCTTCCGTCTTACTTATCGGAAGAGGTAGCAAGCTACACCTTTAAGACCTTCCTTAATTGGCCGTCTATTTACTGCGGAGCCTTGAAGATCCGTGACGGACAAGGTGAAGAGATCAGAGCGGTGAGGAGGGAATAACATGGAGCAGAGGGAAATATATTTATATCTCGGAAAGATACGGAACCTTCACAGACGGGAGAAACAACTCCGGGAGCAGATAACCGACCTGAGAATGTGCCTGCTGCCTTCCGGAATATCTTACGACCGAGACAAGGTACAGACTTCGCCGGAAGATATGACTCTCAAAGTGTTCGCTCAACTTGACGAGGTAGAGTGTAAGCTCCAGCGGGTAGTCTTTCAGATCTATGAAGCTCGGACCGCAATAACCAACAGAGTCTTTATTCTACCACCGAAAGAACGGCAAGTGCTTCTGCTTTACTATGTTGACTGTTGGAATATGCGTATGATAGCTGACAGGCTCCATATCACAGAGCGACACGCTTTCAGACTTAAGAATAACGGAATCAGTATGTTACAGAAGATACAGGAGGGCGACAATGATTGACTTAAGTATTATTATTCCTTGTTACAATGCCGAGCCTTATATCGACGAGCTGATGAAATCTCTTATGCCACAAGTGACGGACAGAGTAGAGGTTATCGTTGTTGATGATGGATCTAAATTCCCATACCTTCCAACCTTCCCGAAGGTAAAAATATTCCGGAAGGAAAATGGCGGTGTATCTTCTGCAAGGAATCTCGGTCTTAAGAAGGCAAAAGGAAAATACATAGCTTTTGTTGATGCGGACGATATTCTTTCCGGAGATTATATCGAAAAGGTCTTTGCAGCCATTGAAAGCGATCCTGATACCGTCTATCTGTCTTGGAAATCCATTAACGGGAAATATGGGAAAATAATAGCTTCGGAGTCTGACGAGTTTAACCCGTGGAATCGTTGTGTGTGGAATCGAGTCTTTAAGCGGACCTATATTAAAGGAATGACTTTCAATGAGAACATGCCTGTCGCCGAAGATGATGATTTTCTTAAGCGGCTCCCGACTCCCAAGAGCAAGGCTTATGTCTCCGAGCCTGTCTACTTCTACCGGAGTGGTGTCAAGGGTGGCCTTACTGATCGAAAGCTCAACGGAGAATTTCCCGAAGTGCCTGTCGTGCCGGATATAATTACCCAAGTGGTAATCTATTGTGGAAACACGGCGACAATCGGCGGGGTTGAGACATTTATCTATCAATTCTGTAAAGCTATGCACGAATATTATGATATTCTTGTTCTCTATACTGACAGAATGGACGGCTTACAGATAATAAGGCTTGCTCAGTATGTTCAAGTGATGCGAAACAACGGGAAGCTGATTCAATGTAACACGGCAATCAATATCAGGCTTACGGACGATCTTCCCTCGAATGTGAAATACAAAAAGCGTATTCAAATGTCGCATACCTGCCAGCTCGCATCTTCCGGAAAGTGGCATTGGACCATAAAGAAGAACTTCGACGACCTTGTTTTTGTTTCAAAGGCTGCTGCCGATTCTTTCTCGGATCAGAATCTTGACTATCAGATCATACCGAACTTCACAGATCCCGAACTCCCAAAAAAATCCCTGCTGCTTGTATCAGCTTGCCGGTTGACCTGGGAAAAAGGCGAGGAGCGTATGTATCAGCTTGCGGAATTGTTCCGAAGTGCGAATATTCCCTTCGTGTGGCTTGTATTCTCGAATCAAGACCTTAAGAAAATCATTCCCGGTGTGGTACATTGTCCCACGACGCTTGATGTCAGATCTTATTTCCTTAAAGCTGACTATGTTGTGCAGCTCTCAGATATTGAATCATTCTGCTACACGCTTGCGGAATCTCTTGAGTTGGGGACTCCGGTGCTTACGACTCCGCTATCTGTCTTACCGGAAATAGGTTTCAAAGAGGGCGAAAACGGCTACACGCTTCCCTTTGACATGAAAGACATTGACGTTCAGAAGATTTACAGAGATATTCCGAAGTTTACTCCGCTTCCGTCGAAGAATGCGGAAATATTGAAACAATGGAAGAAACTGCTCGGGAACTCTAAACCGACTCACTCATATAAACCCGATACCGACTTTATCAAGGTGGTAGTGATAGAGAATTACGGCGACTTGGAACTAAACCGCAACATGAGAGTCGGAGAAACCGTTGTAATGAGATCAGAGAGAGCAATTATGCTCATAAATAGAGGATTGGTGGCAAAAGCATGAAAATCTGTGTTTTATCTTGTGACAAAAACGAGGATCTCTTTTATCCGTTCAAGCACTGCCTTGAAAAGTATTACCCGGATCATCCCGAAGTGATCTATTTTACGGAGTCAATTCTAAACCCATATTACAAGACTATATCAATACCGCACGAATTATCTGAATGGACTGCGGCGGCGGTTAATTTTCTTATGAGGGTAGACGACGACAGAATCCTTCTGATGATTGACGACATATTTATCCGGCGGCCTGTGGACTCCAAGCGTATAGATCAGACAGCTCTGTTCCTTACCGGAAACAATATAGCTTGTTTTAACTTCGAGCAATCCTGGGACACATCCGACGAGCCTTCAATCATCAAGGGATGGAATAAGCGCAAGCACGGCTCACAGTATGAAGTCTCTTTGATGTGTGGCTTGTGGGATAAATCCAAGTTGATAAACGTACTCTCACAACAAGTCTCTGATCCGTGGTCTGTCGAGTACAATCAACCAACGTGCGGATATGACTACTATATCAATGCCGGAGATCCTCTGATTGATTGGGGATATAAGACATTCCAACACTGTGGAGTCGTAAAGGGTAAGTGGGCACACGAGATTGTTCCCTTTTTCCTACAGGAAGGAATCGAAATGAATTATTCCGAGCGCGGATTTTGTGTCAAGTAAAAAACTTCATACAAGATATTGACATGTCATGGTAGATATACTATAATTGTTATTGGTAGAAGTATGTAAAGCGGTTAGGAAATCCTGATCGCTTTTTTTAATTCTCCCCGAATTCCTCTGAACATACCCTCAGAGAACTTCTACTCATAACGTTAGAATACAGATACAATTCTGTATTTCTCCTAATTACAGAGCGATTAACATTAGTTAGTCGTTCTGTTTTTATGTGTATGGAATATAAACACCGCCGAGATATTATCGGAAAATTTTATAAGTCAAAAGAATGGCGTAATATCCGTGAGGGTATACTGATGCGTGACAACTATCTATGCTGCCATTGCGGACAGCCTGCGACAGAGGTGCATCACATCATACACCTGACGGAGACGAACGTACATGATCCAGCCGTGTCAATGAACCCGGCTAACCTTGTGAGTCTATGCTGGAAGTGCCACAGGGCAGAGCACAAGAATGACGACGGACGACAGAGAATGATTAGAGAATCAAATCCGTATACGTTCGACGCTAATGGAATGCTG
>OCTW013383411.1_pt1 | contig 29084 bp, 29 predicted proteins | sample 1539671 | NCBI WGS metagenome assembly OCTW01 (sample SAMN02144230, study PRJEB22623) | gut metagenome | biome: sheep rumen | host: Ovis aries | place: New Zealand | reverse complement strand
GATAGAAAAAATAAAGTAAAATAGAATAAAGAAAAAATAAACAAATTTAAAATATGAATTAAAATTAAATACTTTCAAAGAGTGGCGGTTTTTTAAAAAAAGAAAAACCGTCACTTTTTAAAATTAGATATTTGAGAAAATGTTTAGAACTAATATAGGTTTACACTATTTTTAAAAATTAATTTAATAGTTATGTCGAAAAAAGTCATTTGAAAAAAATGCATAATTACTCAAATATTGTAGATATTATAAATATAATAATATTTATAATATAGGAGAGTGAAAAAATGACAGAACATCCAATAGAAGGACTTATGCTTACAGCAATGAATAGCATAAGAGATATGATTGATGTAAATACAATAGTTGGAGATCCAATTCAAACATCAACTGATATTGTTGTAATTCCAATATCAAAAGTTTCTTTTGGTTTTGCCGCTGGTGGAAGTGAATTTAAAGGCGAAACAATTGATGAATATAAAAAACAAGAAAAAGACGAGCAGATTCAATATAGGCTACCATTCGGAGGTGGTGCAGGGGCTGGAGTTTCCATTAATCCAGTTGCATTTTTAGTAATTCAAGGAGATATTGTAAAATTGCTTCCAATTGATAATTCTACTGCTATTGACAGATTATTAGACTATATTCCAGATTTATTTGAAAAAGTAAATAATATGATTAATAAATATATTGATAATAAAACATAAAAGGCTCAATTGAAAGAGCCTTTTATTTATGTTAATTAACTTTATTTTTACAAAAATCCTTAATTGTGCATTTATCACATTTGGGGTTTCTAGCAGTACATGTGTATCTACCATGCCAGATAAATAAATGATTAACATCTTTTAAATATTTATGGTCTATTTGTTTTAATAAATCTTGTTCTATTTTTGATGGATCTTTTTCATTTGAAAGTCCAAGTCTATTTGAAATTCTCTTGCAATGTGTATCAACAGCTATTCCATCAGCTATTCCAAATACTTCAAGTCTAATAACATTTGCACTTTTTCTGCCAATTCCAGCTAAACTTAAAAGGCTATCCATATCTTTTGGAACTTGACCATTAAAATTCTCCATAATCTGTTTTGCACATAATTTTATATTTTTTGCTTTATTTTTATAAAATCCACAAGGATGAATAAAATTTTCTAACTCATTTATATCAATATCCATAAAATCTTGAATTGTTTTGCATTTAGCAAATAATGGAGGCACAGTTGCATTTACTCTTTCGTCTGTACATTGAGCTGAAAGCATAACTGCTACAACAAGTTCAAATGGAGTTGAAAAATTCAAACTACATTGTGCATCTGGATATGTTTGTTTTAATATTTCAATTATTTGTTTTGTTTTATTTTTTGCCATATTTTTTCTCCTTATGTGAATATTATACATAAAAAAGTATGGAAAATCAAATATTTCTCTTTACTTTTAATAAAAAATTGTATATAATGGGAAAGTAAGAATTTGCGAGATAGAAAGGAAAGAGAAAAATGGAAAAAATATTAATATTTGGGCATAAGAATCCAGACACAGATACAATAATGTCAGCAATAGCAATGGCAAATTTAAAAAATAAACTAAAAAAAGAAGCTAAAGCTTATAGACTCGGAAATATAAATAAAGAAACAAAATTTGCACTAGATTATTTTAAACAAGAAGAACCAGAATTGTTAGAAGATTTAGAAAATTCTCAAAGTGTAATATTAGTAGATCACAATGATTTTGGACAAAGTGTAAAAAATATAGAAAATGCAAATATATTAGAAGTTGTAGATCATCACAAAATTTCAGGATTTAGCACATCAGAGCCATTGTACTATACAGCAATGCCTGTTGGTTGTACTGCAACTATTATTTATGGAATGTATAAAAATAAAAATATAGAAATAGATTCTAAAATAGCAGGACTAATGGCAAGTGCAATAATATCAGATACATTGCTTCTAAAATCACCAACAACTACAGATTTAGATAAAAAAGTATTAGAAGAATTAGGTGAAATTGCTAAAATTGATGTAAAAGAATATGGATTAGAAATGTTAAAAGCTGGTACAGATTTAAGCGATTTTTCTGCTGATGAGTTAATAAATATAGATTCTAAGCCATTTTCTACAAATGGTGTAAACTATCAAGTAGCTCAAGTAAATACGGCTAGTATAGAAGAAGTTTTGAAAGATAAAGAAAAAATAGAAAATGCAATGAATAATTTTATCAGTAAAAATTCGCAAGATTTATTTGTTTTACTTATAACAGATATATTAGAAAATAACTCTCAAATTTTAGTTGCAGGTTCAAGAAAAGACATTGCAGAAAAGGCGTTTAATGTAAAATTAAATGACAATACAGCATTTTTACCAGGTGTTGTGTCTCGCAAAAAGCAGGTTGTACCTGTCATAGATAAAAATTGTTAATTTGATTTTTAACAAAAGAAAGGAATTTAAAAAGTTGAAAGAAGAAATAAAAAGCAGAATTAAAGACATTTTAGAATGGATAGTTTGTATAATAATTGCACTTATTATTGCTATTGCATTTAGATATTATATAGGTACTCCAACAATAGTTCAACAGAGATCAATGGTTCCAACATTACAGCCAGATCAAAGACTTTGGCTAAATAGATGGGTTAGAACAACTAAAAAGATGCCATCTAGGGGAGATATTATTACATTTGAGGCTCCAACAGATAAATATACAACACTTACTCAAAATGAGCTTTCAGAAAGTGTTATTGCAAGGTATGTAGATGAGCCAACTTCACTTTGGGGCAAGTTTTCATATTATGTTTTAGAAATAGGAAAAACCAGTTATATAAAAAGAGTAATAGGTCTTCCTGGAGAACATGTAGAAATAAAAGATGGAAATGTTTATATCGATAATCAAAAGTTAGATGAAAATTATTTACCTTCAGGTTTGGTTACAGATGCGGGCAGTGGAAGTTGTATAGATGTTGTTGTACCCCAAAATTGTTTATTTGTAATGGGAGATAACAGATCAGGAAGTACAGACAGTAGATGTTTTGGATGTATACCTATAGATAAAGTTGAAAGTAAAGTTTGGATAAGAATTTGGCCATTTAGTTTATTTGGAAAAATAGATAAATAAAAAAGGTGTAATGATGTTTGAAAAAATTATAGGGAATAACAATATAAAAAATGAATTAATACATACTGTTGAATTAAATAAAATATCTCATAGTTATCTATTTCTTGGAACCGCAGGAATAGGTAAAAAAGAAATTGCAAAAGAATTTGCAAAAATGATATTATGTTTAAATGAAAAAAAATATTGTAATCATTGCAAATCATGTATAGAATTTGATTCAAACAATAATCCGGATTTTCAGATGGTTGAGCCAGATGGAAATAGCATAAAAATCGAACAAATAAGGCAAATGCAAAGAAAAATTATTGAAGCTCCTATAATTTCACAAAATAAAGTTTATATTATAAATGATGCAGATTTGATGACAATAGAAGCTCAAAACTGTTTATTAAAAACATTAGAAGAGCCACCAGAATTTGTTACAATTATTTTAATTGGCTCAAATGAAAATAATTTTTTAAGTACAATAAAATCAAGATGTACTATAATAAAATTTCAAGACATAGAAAATAGTCAGATAAAAGATTATTTAAAAAGTAAATATGATATAAAAGTTTCTGATAATTTACTAGAGATTTTTGGTGGAAGTATAGGAAAAGCTGAAAAATTAAAAGATAAGCAAGAACTCTATAATAGTATTATAGAAATAATTGAGAATATAGAAAATTTAGATATAATAGATTTATTTAAAAGAGCAGATGTTATTTATAAATCACAAGAAGAAAAAAATTCTATATTAGATGCGATTAATACAATTCTATTTAAAATGGGAAAGGAAAATATTAAATATTTAAATTGTATAAATATTGTAGAAGATACAAAAATAAGATTAAATGCAAATGGAAATTATAATATGTGCATTGATAATATGCTACTAAGAATATGGGAGGAAATGCATTGAAAAATATTGTAGGTGTAAGATTTAGAAGATTGGGAAAAATATATTTTTTTGATCCACAATACTTAATAATGAAAAAAGGTGAGAATGTTATAGTTGATACTACAGATGGGGAAGATATTGCAGAAGTAGTTATAGCAAATAGAAAAATTGAAGAAGAAAAAATAGTAAAACCATTAAAAAAAGTTATAAGAATTGCCAATAACAGAGATTTAAAACATTATGAAGAATGCAAGAAAAAAGAAAAAGAAGCTTATAATTTTTGCATTAAAAAAATAAAACAACTAGGTTTAAAAATGAAATTAACTGATGTTGAATATAAATTCAATAACACCAAAATACTATTTTTCTTTACAGCAGATGGCAGAATTGATTTTAGAGATTTAGTAAAAGAATTAGCTGCAAATTATAAAACAAGAATAGAATTAAGACAAATAGGTGTAAGAGATGAGGTAAAAAGAATAGGCGGAAATGGAGTTTGTGGAAGAGAACTATGTTGTTGTTCATTTTTAAATAATTTTGAAACTGTATCAATAAAAATGGCAAAAGAACAAAACCTATCTTTAAATTTATCAAAAATCTCGGGAAATTGTGGAAGACTTATGTGTTGTTTAAAATATGAAAATGATGTTTATGAGGAAAAACTATCTAGACTTCCTCATGTCGGAGCAATAGTAAAAACTGAAGATGGGGAAGGAGAAATTGTAAATGTTGAAATATTAGCAGAAAGAGTTAGAGTAAGATTACAAAAGGGAGAAGATATTTCATATAAAAAATACAATGTAAGTGATATTAAAGTAATTAAAGATAATAATGCAGAAAAGGAAAATAATCAAAATGAAGAAACAGAGGACATAAAAGAACTCAAAAGGCTTGAAGAATTAGATAAAGAAGATTTAAGAAAGGAGAGTGAAAAAAATGGCATATAAAATTACAGACAAATGTATATCTTGCGGAGCTTGTGCTGCAAACTGTCCAGTAAGTTGTATATCTCAAGGTGATGGAAAATATGTTATAGATCCAGAAGCTTGTATAGAATGTGGAACTTGTTCTGCAGTTTGCCCAGTGGATGCACCAAAATTAGATAATTAATTTCAAAAAGGGGACGGTTCTTTTTCAAAAAAGAACCGTCCCCTTTCAAAAAAGAACCGTCCCTTTTCAAAAAAGAACCGTCCCCTTTTGAAAGTTTACTTTTTTCCTTTTGGAATAATTATTTTTTCATTAGGATCTTTTTTCTTTTTTTCATCATCTTTGTCTAGTTTGATATGATCATATACTGGGGAAATTGAGATTTCAGATCCATCACCAGTTATAATTTCAATTTCTTTTTTTGGTTCATCTTCTGTTTCGGGATTATTCTTTTCATCTAGCATTTTTCTTTTTCCTCCTTTCAATAATAGATCTAATAATATCAATAATAAATACTAAAATAATTAATATAACGCCGACAATTGAAAGTTTAGTTCCTAATTGTAAATAAGGTGTTTCATATTTAAGTTCTATTTTATGTTTTCCAGAAGTAAGAGGAATACCGATAAATCCTGTATTAACATTTATAGTTTTGGTTTCAACTCCATCTACATAAGCCTTCCAACCAGAAGTATATGATGTAGAAACTTGTAAAATACCATCTTCGCTATTATTTATAGAACCTGTTAGATTATTGTCATTAAATGATTCTAATTTAAATTCATATTTCTTTAAATTTGATATATCATTAGAGTAATTATCCATTGGAACTGCTATAAGCTTAATATTATCAAATGTATATGTTCCTTTTAAACTAAATAATATTTTAATACTTCCTGAATGTTGCTCACTATATCCTAAATTAAATAATATGTTTGGAGTTTCGATATAATATGGGCTTGTAACTTTATCTTTTACAACTTGTTCTTTTGTCACTCCATTGTATTTAGCTGTAATAGAATATTCTTTAGTTCCATTAAATTTTAAATTTTCAAAATATAAATATAATTCACAGTTTTTAGTATTTATACCATCAGATATATTTAATTTTATTGATTTATATTTTTTGGTTGTTGTTATTGTATTGTTTGATACAAGTCCATGGCTGTCATTTAATTCATAATTTACATTATTTGTTTGCAAATTATTTAAAATAGAAGAATCTGATTTTATATTATAATTATTAACTAAATCTTTATTTTCTATGACTGCAGTTTTTAAAAGAGCTTGCTCTTTTTCTAATGCAGATAATTTATTATATTCTTCTTTTGATGTGTAATTATTGTAAAATACACAAATAGGAAGATAATTTTGATTCTCATAAATACATGCTGTATCATCATCTGATTCTTGATCTTTTATTTCTTTGATTAATGTATATCCATAAGGAACATAATTTGCTTTATCTTTAGAAACTACATAGTATTTGTTACCCATAAGGGTCAAAATTCTTGTTCTTGAATCAAATTCTCTTAAAGGATTAGTTTTAGCAATATTTAATATTAATAATTCTTTTGAAAGATTAGAAATATATTTGTTTCCAACAGAAAGGTATGTATTTAATCCTAAATAATTGTATTTGAAAGATTCATTATTTGATTCAGAAACATTTGTTGCAATTCTATATGTTGAATTATCATTTTCTTGAATATATTTAACTGCTTCATCAAAATGTGGTAATTGATTTATAAGATTACCATACCTTGAATCAACTTTATCTTCTTTTAAAAACGCTTTATAATATTTAGAGTGATAAATTACTTGCCAAGAAAAGAGAACAATATTTAAACAAATTGTTGCAAGTAAGACATATTTTACTCTATTTTTAATAATATTAGATTCTGGAGTTTTTAAATTTTCTGCATATCTAAATTGTTGCTCTTTTTTAATTTCTGGATAATCTAAGCTTCTTGAAACCAATATTAGTAAATATAAAAATCCAAAAGCTATTGTAGTAATAGGGAATATCCCTACATGTTCTCTTAAAATATACCATAATAAGAAATAGATTATATAAAATCTTTTTACTAGTTTAAATTCTCTTGGAGAATAGATTAAGTCTTTTCTAATATTTAAAGTAACAAGATATGAAAGCACAAATGTATATGCAAATGTCCATCTATTTGATTGGAAAGAAAAACCATTCATAACAGAACCTAAAAATGGTATTAGTAAAATTATAGTTTGTATTATTAAATTAATTAAAAATGTTCTGTTTTCTTTGTTCTTTTTAAAGTTTAATATTGATATTGGTAAAATTGTAAGAACAAGTGGACAAACGAAAATTCTTACCCAAAATGGTGTTTTTTCACTCATAAATATGAGTTTTGCATAATAATCAAGATTATAGTAAGTAAAACCAACATCTATAAGTCTTGAATTGTTTGCAAGAGCATAAATTGTTGGTAATAATAATATTCCAGCAGATAAAACACCAATAATATAGCATAATAATGTTTTAAAAAACTTGGCAAAAAATGTTTTTAAACCATGATCTTTATAATATTCATTAAAATATTTTACTATAGCATATATAAATGTAAGAATAGTTATCATATAAAAGAAATAGTAGTTTGAAATTGCAGAAATTGCACTTACAATTGTAAATAATTTGTATTTATCTTCTTTTAAAATCTGGTCTATTCCTAAAAACATTAATGGAAGCCAAATTGCTGAATTGGTGAAAAATGGATGTCGAATTGCAGAAGCTATAATAAAACCACTAAATGTGTATAATAATGCACCAACAAGTGTAGCATATTTTTCTTTTTTGTGATAGTTAGAATATGCAATAAAAGCAAGTCCTACACAGAAAATTCTAAGTATAACTAAAATACTATATGCTAGTTTTAATTTTGAATATGGAAATAGAAGACTAATATAAGCAAAAGGATCACCTAATAAATAATATGAAAGTTGTCCAATTTTATCTAGCCCAAGTCCAAGATTCCATGAAAATCCTGAAATACTACCATTCCCATTTTTTATTGTATTATAAAAGTTTTCTAATATAAGATAGTGTTGTTTGAACCCATCTGTTTTCCATATAAAAGTTCTATTGTTTTTTATAAAAGCAAAAAATATTATAAAACAAAGTATTATAAATAGAATTGTATACATTTGATATGTATTTAGTTTTTTTATTATTTTTTTAAAATGTGTTTGCATAATTATTATCCCTTTCTAAAAATTTTTCATTATTCTTTCTATTGGATAGTTTTCCTTTTCCTGTCCACCAGAAATTATTTCATCTATTATATTGTGTATAACGACTCTTTCATCATAAGGATATTTAACTCTCATATATTCAATGTATAAATCACTTCCAAGTCCAGGAAGAACAATCACATCATCTTTAGTTGCAATTTTTATTGCATGGCGAATGGCTTCAGTTCTATTCAGAATAATTGTATATTGATCAGTAACTTTTTTAAGACCAGATTCTATTTCTAGAAGAATTTTTTTAGGGTTTTCTGTACGAACCTGATCAGATGTAAGTATGGTGTAATCTGCATATTTTCCGGAGATTTCACCCATTAGTGGACGCTTTTTAGCATCTCTATCTCCACCAACACCCCAAGTACAAATTACTCTGCCTTTAGTATATGGCTTTACAGTTTCTAAAATTGATTGCAAACTAGATGGAGTATGTGCATAATCTATAATTATTGTAAGACCTAATTTGTTAGGTACAAGTTCACTTCTTCCAAATACTTTAACATCTTTTAAACCATCTTGAATTTGATTTTCTTTGACTCCAAAAGTACTTGAAATAGCGATTGCTCCAAGTGCATTGTAAACCATATATTTGCCTGGAATCGAAATATGTGCATCGAATTTTGAGTTAATAGTTTTTACTGTGAAATCAACACCATTATTTGCCATTTTTAAATTTTCTGCCATAAAATTGGATTTATTTTTTAAACCAAAACTTATTAATTTTTTATCTTTCAATAAAACAGGGATACGTGCTGTATATTCATTATCTGAATTATACACAACAATAGGAGCCATTTTTGCTAAAGAGAGTTTTGCATTAAAATAATCTTCCATATCTTTATGTTCTCTAGGACTTATATGATCTTCAGATAAATTTGTAAATAATACTCTATCAAAATCACAACCTGTAACTCTATCTAATTTCATTGCTTGAGAAGATACTTCTAATACGACAATGTCTACTTTTTGTTCAACCATCATTGCCAATGTTTTTTGCAATTTATAGCTTTCTGCAGAAGTACGATCCATATCTTCAATTTTTTGATCATTAATATAAATTGCTATACTTCCAATTAAACCTACTTTAAAACCTGCTTGTTGTAAAATAGATTTAATCATATAAGTAGAAGTAGTTTTACCCTTTGTACCAGTTACTCCGATTAATTTTAGTTTTTTTGATGGATAATCATAAAGATTACAACTAGCTATAGCAAGCGAATGACGGATATTTTTTACTTTTACAATTGTAATATTATCTGGAAATTCAATTGAAGAAATATCTATTGTTTCGTCTACCATAATTCCTGTAGCTCCATTTTCTATAGCATTTGGAATAAATTGTGTACCGTCCATTACATAACCAATTATTGCAACAAATAATCCATTTTTTTCTACATTTCTAGAATCTGATGTTATGTTGGTTATTTCAATTTCAAGATTTCCTTTTTTTTCAATAATTTCAATGTCTTTTAGTACATCCTTTAAAATCAATTTTATCACCTTCAATAAAAAATAGGGTAAAATTAATAGTTATTAAATTTATCCTTTAAATTAAAATTTGTAATTGCATTATATAACTTTTATGTCTATTTGTACAGAGTTTTTTTAATAGATTTTGCAAAAAAATTACAAAATTACTATTGAAAAAAGAAAAAATATGTAGTACAATGAGAAATATCAAAATTAAAAAAACGAATGGGGATGCAATAAAATGATAGATTCAATGGAAAAACTTGTTAGTTTATGTAAAAATAGAGGATTCGTATATCCAGGTTCAGAAATATATGGTGGTCTTTCAAATACTTGGGATTATGGACCATTAGGAGTTCAATTAAAAAACAATGTAAAAAAAGCTTGGATGAAGAAAATGGTACAAGAAAACAAATATAATGTTGGAATAGATACTGCCATACTTATGAATCCAGAAGTTTGGGTAACAACAGGACATGTAAGTACATTTGCAGATCCACTTATAGATTGCAAAGAATGCAAGACTAGACATAGAGCCGATAAATTAATAGAAGAATGGGCAACAAAAAATGGAAAAGATGTTATAGCAGATGGCTGGAGTGATGAAGAAACAATAAAATATATATATGACAATAACATTGTATGTCCAAAATGTGGAAAGCTTAATTTTACACCAATTAGAAAGTTTAATTTAATGTTCAAAACATTCCAAGGGACAACAGAAGACGCAAAATCAGAAATATATCTTAGACCAGAAACAGCTCAAGGAATATTTGTCAATTTTAAAAATGTTTTAAGAACAACAAGAAGAAGATTGCCAATGGGTATATGTCAACAAGGAAAGGCATTTAGAAATGAAATCACACCTGGAAACTTCATATTTAGAACACGTGAATTTGAACAAATGGAAATAGAGTTTTTCTGTAAACCAGGAACAGATTTAGAATGGCATGAATATTGGAAAAATTATTGTAAAAACTTTTTATTATCTTTAGGAGCAGATGAAGAACACATAAGATTTAGAAATCACAGCAAAGAAGAATTATCATTTTATAGTACAGCAACAGCAGATATTGAGTACAAATTTCCATTTGGTTGGGGAGAAGTATGGGGAATTGCAGATAGAACAAATTATGATTTATCAAGACATATGGAGGCTACAAAACAAGATCTATCATATTTAGACCCAGAAACAAAGGAAAAATATGTACCATTTGTTATTGAACCATCTGTTGGAGTAGATAGATTAATGCTTATGTTTTTATGTGATGCTTATGAAGAACAAGAAATATCACAAGGAGATACAAGAGTTGTAATGCATTTACATCCAGCACTTGCACCATATAAAGCTGCAGTATTACCACTATCTAAAAAATTATCAGAACAAGCAATGAAATTACATGATGAGCTTTCAAAATCATTTATGTGTGACTATGATGAAACTGGTTCAATAGGAAAGAGATATAGAAGAGAAGATGAAATAGGAACACCATATTGTGTAACAGTAGATTTTGATACATTAGAAGACCATAAAGTTACAATACGTGATAGAGATACAATGGAACAAGTTCGTATACCAATTTCTGAAGTAGAAAAATGGATAGAAGAAAAGATAGAATTTTAAATTTAAATTTCAAAGAGGGACGGTTCTTTTTCAAAAAGGGACGGTTCTTTTTTGAAAAAGAACCGTCCCTTTTTGAAACAAATGAAAAAATTTAGCTATAAATTCTATAATCAATATCTGGAAATATCGCATCTTTAATTTCTATATCTTTTAAAAATTTAGCATCAATCTTATCTTCTTTTATTTCATTATATAATTTTGTGAATCTTCCAATATGATCTTTAATTCTTTTGTGTGCATAATCAACCATTGTATTATTTGTAATAATAAACAACCAATCACTACTTTGTGCAAGAAGAAGCTCACGGGCCATCTGGTTTAAAGCACGAACTTTTAATTTTGTTTTTCTGTATTTAGATGATGAGGTAATAGAGGTGACAGTTTTTTTGGCAGAACGAAGTTCTTTAATTTGATTTTCCATTTTGTCTAACTCACCATTTAAATCTCTAAATTGATATGCTATTTCACACATTCTATTTCCTGCAGTATGTAGGTGTCTATGAGCATAATCATTTGATGGATTAAGCCAAACTTCACTATATCCATTAGCTCCCCAACTAGAACGGCAAGGTTCACATTCTTGAATTTCTGGATATTTATCTATGTATTCTGATGGAGTAATAAGCTCAAAATTACATTCATCATAATAAATCTTTTTAAATAATATGTATAACCAATATGGACCTTCATACCACCAATGACCATAAAGTTCTGCATCATAAGGACAAAGTACAATTGGAGGTTTATCCATATATTTACTTGCATTTTCTATTTGGGCTGTTCTACAATCTAAAAAGTGACCTGCTTGGCGTTCAGCAGAATCTTTTGCCCATTGAATATTGTAAACATCTTTATATTCAGATTTACCAGTAATTCTATTATATTTTATTCCAGTATTAACTCTAACACCATCATGAGCAATATAAGGTCTTATATAATCATAATCTGCTTCATAACCAATATCACGGTAAAATTCACGATAATTAAAATCTCCTGGATAACCATTTATAGAACTCCAAACTTGCCTTGAAGATTCTAAATCACGTCCAAAAACAGTGAATCCACGAGGGGAAACAATTGGTGCTAAAGTTCCATAAACAGGTGTAGGGTTAGCATATAAAATACCATGAGTTTCAACAATTGCATATTCTAATCCAAATTCTCTTAAATATTTATCAGCTTCTGGAACATATCCACACTCTGGAAGCCAGATTCCACGTGGCTTTTTTCCAAAATATCTTTCATAAGTTTGAACACCAACTGCAATTTGGGCTCTAACTGTCTTTTCATTAACATATAAAATTGGAAAATATCCATGTGTTGCACCACAGGTAATTATTTCTAATACACCTAAATCTTGAAATTTTTTAAACCCTGTAATTAGATTGCATTTGTAAATATCTTTAAACCAATGTAAATCTTTTGAATATCTTTTATAATAATATTTTGAAAGCTCATTTATTCTTGAGTCATATTTAGTCCTTTCTATTTCTTTTTTTGAAAGCTCAATATGTTGCTTTAAGTAGTTAATGTATTTTTGCTGTAATAGTTTACTATCAAGCATAGAAAGAAGAGGAGGAGTCATAGTCATTGTAATTCTAAAATTAACTCCTTCATCAACTAATTTTTGAAAATTTTGTAATAATGGTATATATGTTTCTGATATTGCTTCATATAGCCAAGACTCTTCTAAGTAATCATCACTTTCTGGGTGATGAATAAATGGAAGATGTGCATGCAATACAAAGCTTAGGTATCCTTTTTTTTGCATTTTGTTCTCCTATCAAAAAAGGTTGGAGCTAAAATCTAACTTCAAACCTTTTAAATTTTTATTTAAATTGTGATGAAAACATTCCAGATGAATTTCCACCTCTTGATGATGGATTTCCAATAAAGACATTTTCAAATTCAAAGTTTTCATTAGGATATAAATATTTATATAAATCTTGGATAGTAAATATTCCAAAGTTAGTAATAAATGTAAATTGTCTAATATCCTTTTCGGTAACTTGTCCTGTTTTTACATTTCTAAATCTAATGGTACGCAAATTTGGATTAAATAAAATTTTATTATTTGGTGCCACCATTTCATTAGAAGAGGTAAGATATATGTAATGAGGAATATAGGCAGTGTTTGAAGAAGCATTTTCTTGATTTTGAGAAATATAATTATATATAGGTCTTCTGCCAAGTTCTACATGATATTCACAATTTGCATCATTTATATGCAAATACCAACTATTTGCAAAATCATTTATATCTACTTCAAAAGAATAATGTAAAGTATCATTAAATACTATTAATATTGGTTTAGTTGTTTCAAAGAAATTTTCACCATAAGTTTTTTTAAAATTTTCTCTATCATTTTTAGAGATTTCCCAATAAATAAAAAGTGTTTTTGGAGTTTGTGCTAAAACTTTTACTATTGTTTTGTTGTACATATATGGTAAATCATAATATTCTGATTGAAATTGTATTTTTTTAGAAGAATTTTTGCTTTTTGTACTAGTAGATTCATTTTCTACAATAATATCTTCTTCATCTAATATTTTTGTTTTTTTAACATTAGAAAGCTTTTTGCTAGAGGATCTTTTAGTAGTTTTTCTACTATTTGTTTTTTTAGCTTTAGCTTTTTCTTCTTTTTTAGTAGCTTTTTTTAGCTCTTTAGCTTTTTTTACAATTTCTTTTTTTGCTTCTTTTTTAGTTGTAGTTCTCTTAGAAGTAGCTTTTGAAGTAGTTGTTTTTTTTGTAGTAGCCTTTTTTGCAGTAGTAGGTGATTTTGAAGATTCTACTTTTACTGTTGTGGTTTCTTTTTTTAGCTGATTTTCTTTGATAATTGTTGGTTTAAATTCTTCTTTTTCAGAATCTTTTGTTTTCTTTGCCATTTTTATCCTCCTAAGTATATAATTCTTACTTATATATACTATACTATAATTAAAATAAATTCAAGAGTTTTTGACAATATTTTTCAAAAAATTATATGACATTTTCATTACAAAAATTATGCTCTATTTTTTTAAGTTTTGCAATTCTAATTAAGTAATCTAATTTTGATTGTAAAGCCTTGATTTGATAGGCATAAAAGTCTATTAATTCATCTTCTGCAAATTCAAAATTTATGTTTGCTTTTTTTAAATCTTTTTGAGCTTCTATGATTGAATCAATTAATTGAATATTTTTTTCGTCATCATTTATATCAATAATTATATTTTCTTTTTCATACATAAAATGCACCTCTTTGCTAATATATGTAAAAAATAGAAATTTTATTCTAAAAGGTATTGCAATTTTTAAAAAATGATAATAAAATAGAATTCATAAAATAGACTATATAAAAGATTGTCATAATTTTGGAAGGAATGAAAAATATGAAGATTTTATTAGATGCAATGGGTGGAGATAATGCTCCAGATGCTACTATAAAAGGTGCAGTAAATGCAATAAACCAAATAAAGGCAGAAATTATATTAATAGGAAAAGAAGAAGTTATTAAGTCAAAATTACAAGAATTTTATGGTAAAAGCGCAGAAGAAATTTCTCCAAGATTAAAAATATATAATACTACAGAAACAATAGAAATGGAAGATACACCAACTGTTGCAATAAAACATAAAAAAGATTCATCAATGGTTGTTGGTTTTAGAATGCTTAAAGATGGAGAAGGAGATGTATTTATTTCTGCAGGAAATTCTGGCGCTTTACTTACTGGTGCAACATTAATAGTTGGAAGAATAAAAGGAATAGATAGACCAGCATTAGCAGGAATATTGCCAGCTTATAAAAGTAGACTTGTATTAATAGATTCTGGTTCAAATACAAATTGTAAGCCTATCAATTTATTGCAATTTGCTCAAATGTCAAGCATATATATAAAAAATACATTTGGAATAGAGCATCCAAGAATAGGACTTTTAAATATTGGAACAGAAGAAACAAAAGGAAATGAGCTAACTAAAGAAAGTTATAAACTATTAAAAGAAAAGTCAAAAGAATTAGATATTAATTTTATAGGAAATGTAGAAGGAAGAGATGCATTTACAGGAGAAGTAGATGCAATTGTTACAGATGGTTTTACAGGAAATGTATTTTTGAAAGCCATAGAAGGATTAGGTAAATTTGTAAAAAGAACTTTAGTTGAAAGCCTTACTAAAAATTTAGGAACAAAAATTTTAGCTATACCATCACTTCCAGCTATAAAGAGTTTTTCGAAAACAATGGATTATAAATCATATGGTGGAGCATTGTTCTTAGGAGTAAAAAAACCTGTAGTAAAAGCACATGGTAGTAGTGATGAAAAACTATTTGAATTTACAATAAAACAGGCAGAACAATTTGTGAATAATAAAACAGTTGATAATTTGATTTCCGAATTTGAAAAAAATAAAAAAACTGAATGATAGTTCAAATTCTAAATGTTACCTGTAAATAGTAATATTTAGATTGAAATTTGATATAAATAAAAATAAATTTATGATTAACTATTGACAAAAATAAAAACATATATTATAAATGTAAAATAGAAAAAGAAAAGATTATTTTGTATCACTTGAGAGGAGGTGAACTTATAATGAGTTCAGAGGAGATTTTTGAAAAGATTAAAAACATAATAGTTGAGCAATTACAAGTTTCAGAAACAGCAATTACAGAAGATGCATCATTTATAGATGATTTAGGAGCAGATTCATTAGATTTAGTAGAATTAATTATGGCTCTTGAAGAAGAATTTGGAATAGAAATTCCAGATGCTGATGCAGAAAAAGTTGTTACTGTAGGTGATGTTGTAAATTATATCAAAGAGAATGTTAAAGAATAATATAAATAAAAGGGAATTGGAATAAAGTTCTAATTTCTTTTTTTATTCCAAAATTCGAATTTTATATTCTTAAAAAGTCATGTATAGTATATAAAATAAACTATACATGACTTTTTAACTCTAAAATTATTTTTTAGGGCAGAATTTTAAAAGTTAAATATAGTTGCCAAAAGGTGGCATAGGTCTCATGGGTTCAGTAGGTCTCATGGGATCCATAGGTCTCATAGGTCTTGGTGGTCTATTTTGTCTTTGTCTTCTTAAAAGCTCTCTTATTAAAAGAATTTTAATTAAATCTCTTATTGGGTTGTTTATCTGTCTGGTTTCTTGTATAGAGTTGTTTATTTGTCTTTTTTCTTGTTTTGAAGAACTGTTCCTTGTATTGCTGAAATTATTTGAATCTGTGGATTCATTTTTTGTATTTTCGATGTTAATATTTAAATTTACAACATTTTCACCTTCAAGATTGTTATAAATATCATTTGTTAAATTATCCAATAGACTCGCATCTATTTGACCTGTTATTTGTAAACAAGCTTTTTGAACCATTGGATATATAATTTTATAGATTTCTGGATATAAACTTTCTAAATCAACTGAACGATTCATTTGAGGTTGATTATTATAAAAGTAATTACCAATTGGATTATAAGAATAACCTATATCTATAAAAGAATTGTCATATGTATTTTGATAATTTGGAAAATTAGATCCTAATAAATTTTGCATATAATCGTTATACACTTTAATTGAACTCCTTTCTTTGATTTATAGATATTTTATTCAATAAAAAAAAATATGTTACTTTTAAAGGCAACAAAAAAAGGCAATCTTAAAAGAAAGCCTCTTAATATAAAAAATTAGATAAATAATTTTTTATATCCCTCTAAACCATCATAATTCAAAAATCTATTTAAATTTTTTTCTGAAATACCAGTTTGTGTTGATATTTGACTTAAAGAATTAATTTCTAGTCCATTTTTTTCAACAAAAGTTTTAAATTGAGATAACTCTAAATTATCTTTATTGGTACATTTTGGACATACATATCCTTGGTTTGTATAAAAAGCTCCACAACGAGAACATCTTTTAAATTCCATAGCATTAATTCTCCTTTTCTAAAAATATTTTATATGAATTATTGTATCATAAATATAAAAAAAAATAAATATCTTTTGAAAAAATTTTGTTGATATTTTATAGATTTTGTAGTAAAATAAATTAAATAACAACAAGAAGGAGGACAATTAGCATTATTTTTTGCTAATAAATAAAAAATGATAGAACAATTAATTTTTATAATATTGTCAATAATTTTATTTGCAATTATTTTTTTCAAGATGATAAAAAATAATGATACGAGTTATGTTATGGTACTTGCAATAGAAGCATTAGGAATTGCAATTGATTTTGTTGCATTAGTTTTAAATTTGAAACTTCAAATTTGGGTAACATTTTTAATAATTTTTATGTCAATATTGTTACCAATAATTATCATTTTATTAGAAAAAAAGAATATAAATATATTTTTAAGATTAAAATCTCTTAGGGCAGATATATATATAGCATTTGGAAATTATAAATCAGCAAAAAATATACTTATAAGTATTGAAGAAAAATATCCACAAAATTATGATATTCATAAAAAACTTGCAAAAATTTATGAAAAAGAGGGCGGAATAAGAAAGTCAATGGATGAATATGTTCAATGTATTGACATTAACAAACAAGATTATGATTCTTATTATAAAGTTGCAAATTTTTTAATAGATTTAGACAGAAAACAGGAATCAATAGAAATGCTTAATAAATTACTTGCAAAAAAACCCGACTATATTAATGCCTCTATGGTTTTAGCAGATTTATTAATAGAAAAAGATGAATACAAAGAGGCAGCAATGGTTTATATGGAAGCACTAAAATATAATCCTGTAAATTATGAATTAAATTATAATTTGGGAATTGTATATACAATGTTAAATGATTTTAAAAATGCCAAAAATTGTTATGAAAAAGCTACAGAATTAAATTATTTAGCATATAATGCAAAATATTATTTAGCAGAAATTGCATTATTATATAAGGATTTAGATAAAGCTGAACTTTATTTTGAACAGGTTTTATCTGATGAAGATTTAAGTGCAGATTGTTATTTTGAACTTTCTAAAATAAATATTATGAAAGGAAAAAAAGATATAGCAATAAAATATATAAATATTGCTATAGACATAAATAGCAAAAAAATTGTATCAAAAATTGAAAAAGAACCATTATTTATGACTATAAGATCTAAAATATCTATACCATTTAATCTTGAAGAAAAAGAGCTATCTGGAAAATATTCAGAAAAAGAGATAAAGGCAAAAGAACATTTAGAAAATACTACAGATATCACTACAAACATGGGTTATGGTCATATACAGGGCGAATTTGGTAAAACAAAAGAAAAAGAAAACGAAAGACAAAAAGAATAAATTGGATTGATATAGAAAAGAGAAATTAATGCTTGACCAATGAAAAAAATTGGAATATAATTAACCCAAAAGTAAACAAGAAAGGATGATAAATATGTTAGTAACAACAAAGGAAATGTTTGAAAAATCAATGAGAGAGGGATTTGCAATAGGAGCATTTAATGTTAACAATATGGAAATTATACAAGCTATAATGGATGCAGCTGCTGAAGAACATGCACCAGTTATAATGCAAGCCTCATCAAGTGCAATCAAATATGCAAGAATAAATTATTTAATGAAAATGGTAAAGGCAGCAGAGGAAGAACATCCAGAAGTTCCATTTGCAATACATTTAGATCATGGCCCAGATTTTGAGACATGTAAACTATGTATAGACAATGGATTTACATCAGTTATGTTTGATGGCTCAAAATATGATTTTGAAGAAAATGTAAGACTTACAAAAGAAGTGGTAGATTATGCTCATAGTCATGGTGTAGTAGTAGAAGCTGAACTTGGAAAATTAGCAGGTATAGAAGATGATGTTAATGTTAAAGCTGATGATGCTATGTATACAGATCCAGCTCAAGCTGAAGAATTTGTTAAAAGAACAGGATGTGATTCATTAGCAATTGCAATAGGAACTAGCCATGGAGCATATAAATTTAAAGGAGAAGCTAAATTAAGATTTGATATTTTACAAAAAGTTAAAGAAAGAATTCCAAACACACCAATTGTTTTACATGGTGCTTCAACAGTTATACCAGAATTAGTAGAACAATGTAATAAATATGGAGCAGATATTCCTGGAGCAAAGGGTGTACCTGATGAAATACTTCACCAAGCTTCACTTTCAGGAGTTTCAAAAATAAATGTTGATACAGATTTAAGACTTGCAATGACAGCTGCAATAAGAAAAGAATTTGCAGAAGAACCAAGCGTATTTGATCCTAGAAAATATTTAGGACCTGCAAGAGAATTAATAAAAGCAACTGTTCAACATAAAATAAGAGATGTATTTGGTTCAAGCAATAAAGCATAGTAATAAAAAAAGAAGGCAACTTTATTTAAAAGTTGCTTTCTCTTTTTACTCTTAGAGCTTTTTGCATTCTGCGTTCTGCATCTTTTTTTGCAATATCTTGACGCTTATCATAATTTTTTTTGCCTTTACCAATCCCAAGTTCTAATTTTATTAAATTACCTTTAAAATATAAGCTAATTGGGATAAGAGACAATCTATCTTGTTTGATTTTTCCAAATAATTTGTTAATTTCTCTTTTATTTAAAAGTAATTTTCTAACTCTTAAAGGATCTTTATTATAAATATTGCCATGTTCGTAAGGACTGATGTGGATTCCATATACAAAACATTCACCATTTTTTATATTTGCATAACTATCTTTTAAATTGACTTTTCCGAGCTCTTATTGATTTTATTTCTGTTCCAGATAAAACGATTCCAGCTTCCATAGTAGTTTCAATAGAATAATTATGATAAGCAGTTGGATTTTTTGCAATTACTTTTTTTCCTTCCATTAAATTCACCTAATTTCAAAATATTTATTTTAATTTTAGCATGAATTTTAACAAAAGTAAATATTACTCATTATAATTTTTAGAATGACGAGTATTTTGTGCAGCATAAGAATAAACCAATATTCCAATACCAATTGCAGCTAGAGCAATTATCATCCAAACCCAAGCAGTATATGTTAATCCCAAAAATTTGATATTATCATTTGTAGTTGCTGTTCTTGTAGCATTGTAATTATTATCTGTTGTTACTCTACCCATATCAGTATTGGTATTTTGAACTGTATCTTTTACACCATTTGTCATGTTTCCTGCTGTATTTCTGACATTATTTCCAACTCCATTCATTGTGTTTTGTGCATTATTTGTAGCATTATCAATTTTGTTTTCATCTCTATTCATCATATTTTGTGCATTATTTTGTACATTGTTTGCAGCATCTTGAACTTTATTTCCAGCTTCATTCATTGCATTTTTTACATTGTTTGTAGCATTTTTTATCATATTCTCTGTTGCGAAACTATATGTTGTAAAAAATAATAAAATTGTTAATAATATTAATATACTATAAAAAATTTTATTTTTCATCTTTGATCCTTTCCGAGATAAAATATCTCATGTTTTTTAAAATGAAATTATTTGTTTTAATTCACAGATTCCAAATCTTAAATTTCAGGCAAGGTAAAAGATTTTCGAGAATTAAAACATCTATTAATATTATTAATTTTTTTGAAAAAAATATACAAATTTAAAAATGAAAAAAATCCCTTTTAAAGAGATTTTTAAAAAATTTTTTATGTTATATTAATGTAATCTTATTAATATTGCAATTGCTAATAAAATTAATAATACTCCAACAACAACCAAAACAATATTTAATACATTTGTAAATGTAGAAGCATTTGAAACTGAACTAACTCCACTTACAACTGTAGATTGATTATCATTTGAAGAATTAGAGGTTGAAGCTGTAGATGAGTTAGAAAATGGTACATTTGAATTTGAATAATCTGATGATGAAACAGAATTATCTGTATCAGTAGAAATAGAATTATTAGATGTAGAATTTTCCGTAGAATTTATAGTATTAGCATTTACAGTATCATTATTAGGATTAGTGGTTGAATTTGAACTGTTATTATCTTGAGATACCACGCCATTTGTAGGATTATCTGGATTAGATGTAAGTTGATTAGCATCTATTGCAAAACACTTTGTATTAAAAAATATAAAAAATATTGCAAAAACAATTAATAAAATTTTTTTTATTTTAAACATATTAAACACCCTTTCTTTTTATTGTTTTTCTTTTGTTAATAGTAATACTATCATAATTTACAAAATTTGTCTATAGAAATTAAAAAAATTCACAAAATACTTGTTAATATTTTTTAAATATGATAATATATTTATGTTATAATATATAATGTACAAAAGCTAGAAAATGGTTGTTGAATTTTTATTATCTTTATGGTTTTATAGAAGGGAAAGGTAAAAAAATGAAAAAAATACGAAAAGTAAAAATAAGTTTAATTTTAATATTAACAATTATAATGCAAATATTTGCATTATCATATGGAAGAGTATATGCAGAAGATGTTTATAACAATAATACTACTACAAAAACAAGTGAGTCAGAGGAAAAAGTGACAAAAGAAATATATAAATTAAAAATTAAAGTTAGTGCTTATATACATACATATGATGGAAGAAGAAAAGAAGCAGAAGTTAAAATATATGATGGAAAAAAGAAATTAACTCAAAATAAGGACTACGAAATTACATATTCAAATAATGTAAAGCCTGGAAAAGCAAAAGTTTTAATTACAGGAATAGGTGACTATACAGGTAAAGTAACAAGATATTTTTATATTGCACCTAAAAAGACACAAATAAAAAGCATAATAATGAACTATAATTTCACAAAAGCCACAATTACTTGGAATAAAGATAGTTTAGCATCAGGATATAGAATATATATGTCTACATCTGAAAATGGAAAATATACAAGAATAAAAACTATTACAAATAATAAAATAACTTCATATAGAAAAAGTGGATTAAATCCAAATAGAACATATTATTTTAAGATAAGAGCTTATGTTGAAATAGGAGGACAAAGGCTTTGTAAAAAATATGGTAGTCCAAAAGCAAATACAGGTCTTGTTGCTAAAATAACTCTTAATTCACCTAAAAGTGGTTCAGCCAGAAATTGGAATTTAAATCTTGCAAGTAAAAAAATTAACGGAACAGTGCTAAAGCCAGGGCAGACATTCAACTGGTTTAAAATTGTGGGACCTGCAAGTAAGTCAAGAGGATTCAAAGATGCAATAATATTTGTAAATCATAAAAGTGTTTTAGGTTCTGGAGGAGGAGTATGCCAGGTAAGTACAACATTATTCCAGGCTGCTAGAAAAGCAGGTTTGAAAATAGTAGAAAGACATACTCATAGTAAAGCAGTTTCATATACGACTAGCGGAAATGATGCAACAGTTTCTTATGGAAGTAAAAATTTAAAATTTAAGAATAACAAAAAATATACTATAAAATTAAATACATATTCAAAAGGCGGAAAAACTGTATGTAAAATATATCATGTAGTAAATTAAAGGAAGGTGAAAATTTATGAAGCTTAAAAATATCTTAATAGGAATAGAAAATTTAAAAGCAAAAGGAGATCTAGAACAAGATATAATAGGAATTGAAAGTAATTCTAAAAAAGTACAACCTGGTTATATATTTGTAGCAATAAAAGGATTTAGTTTTGATGGGCACCAATATATAGAAGAAGCGGTGAAAAATGGTGCAATAGCTGTTGTAGTAGAGAAAATTAACAAAGAATTAATAAGCAAATTATCAAATATTACTATAATTGTTGCAAAAAATACAAGAGAATTTTTAGCAATAGCTTCAAGTAATTTTTATGAAAATCCATCAAAAAAATTTAAATTAATAGGTATTACAGGTACAAAAGGAAAGACTACAACAACATACATGATAAAAGATATATTAGAAAAAGCTGGAAAAAAAGTAGGACTTATAGGCACAGTTGCAGTATATATTAATGGTGAAAAAATAGAAGATAGTGAAAGAACTACTCCAGAAAGTTTAGAGCTTCAAAAGATTTTTTCAAAAATGGTAGAACAAGGAACAGAATATGTAGTAATGGAAGTATCTTCACAAAGTCTTAAATTACATAGAGTTGATGGGTGTGATTTTGATATGGTAGTATTTACAAATTTATCAGAAGACCATATAAGTGCAAAAGAACATCCAAATACTAAAGATTATTTTGAATCTAAATTAAAATTATTCAAAATGTGCAAAACTGGATTTGTAAATATTGATGATTTGTATGGTGCAAAAATTCCATCAATGTTTCCAGATAGTGAAATAACAAGATATGGAATTGATAATCCAGGAGAAGTAATTGCAAAAGATATTACAATTACAAATTCTTCTGTAGACTTTAAAGTAAAATTATCAGATAGAAATGAAAGAGTAAAAGTAGATATACCTGGAAGATTCACTGTATATAATGCATTAGTAGCTATTTGTATATGTAAGAAAATAGGAGTAGATCCAGAGATTATTAAAGATGCTTTATTGAAAGTGAAGGTGCCAGGAAGGTCAGAAATGGTAGATAATAAATTAGAGCTTCCTATAATGATAGATTTTGCACATACTCCAGAAAGCTTGCAAAATATATTAAAAGCAGTAAAAAGCTATACAAAAGGCAAAGTTATATGTGTATTTGGGTGTGGTGGAGATAGAGATGCAAGAAAGCGCCCGCTAATGGGAGAAATCTCAGGTAAAATTGCGGATTATACAATAATAACATCTGATAATCCTAGAACAGAGGATCCACAGGTAATTGTTAATCAAATTGAAGAAGGAATAAAAAAGACAAAAGGAAAATATGAAGTTATTGTTGACAGAAAAGAAGCAATAAAAAAAGCAATAGAAATGGCAAAAAAGACTGATATAGTTGTTTTAGCTGGAAAAGGTCATGAGTTGTATCAAGAAATAAATGATAAAAAATATGATTTTGATGAAAGAACTATTATAAGAGAAATAATAAAAAATATTAATAAGAAGGGATAAGAAAATGAAAACTCAAATGATAATGCTAATAATTTCATTTATAGTGACAATTATATTAGCTCTTATAATTATACCAATATTAAAAAAAATTAAAGTAGGACAGATAGAAAGAGAAGATGGACCAGAGTCTCATCTAAAAAAACAGGGGACACCAACAATGGGTGGAATTATATTTATAATTTCAATAATTATATGTGTCACAGGTGTTTACATATATTTTAATAATCTATATGAAACAAGTATAGTCAAAAATCTTTTACCCATGTTGTGTTTGACGATAGGCTTTGGGTTAATAGGCTTTATAGATGATTTTAAAAAATTAGTTTTAAAAAATACAGTTGGATTAAAACCTAGTTATAAAATGTTTGGCTTATTATTAATATCTGTTGCATATACATTATTTATAGTAAAATATTCAAATATAGGAACAGGAACCTTTATTCCATTTGTGAAAAAATATATAAGTTTACCATTCTTTATTTATATACCTTTTGCAATTTTAGTAATATTAGCAACAACAAATGCAATAAACTTAACAGATGGAATAGATGGATTATCTTCAAGTGTAAGTATAATAATAATAACTTGTTTAACTTCAATTGCAGTAATTTTTAAAAAAGAAGAAGCAGTTATATTTGGAAGTATAGTCATTGGTGCCATTTTGGGATTTTTAATATTTAATTTACATCCGGCAAAAGTCTTTATGGGAGATACAGGATCATTATTTTTAGGAGGAGTGATTTCAAGTATTTCATTATATTTAAGAATTCCATTGCTATTATTAGTAATAGCTTTAATACCAATACTAGAGACAATTTCAGTTATAATTCAGGTTTTATATTTTAAGAAAACGGGTAAAAGAATATTTAAAATGGCTCCATTACATCATCATTTTGAACTTTCAGGGTGGAGTGAAAATAAAGTAGTTATTATATTTACCTTAATTACTCTTTTAGTATGTATAATTGGAATTTTTGCTGTAGCATAGATTCAAAAGACAATAGGAGAGGAGGAAACCAAATTTATTTGGGAGAAAAAGGTGGAAAAAACTAATAAAAAGAAAGTAAGTTTTTTTAATAATCCATTAGATTACACATTATTAATCACAATATTACTATTATTATCTTTGGGCTTAATAATGGTACTTTCTGCAAGTTCGCCAACATCACTTGCAGAAAGTGGAACAAGTTATACATATTTTATAAAACAGGCAATATTTGCAATTGCTGGGTTATTTGCGATGGGAATAATTTCAAAAATAAATTATAGAGTTTACAAATCATTCTATAAATTTGTATATGTTTTATCTATAATTTTATTAGCACTAGTTTTAGTTATTGGAACATCAAACAATGGTGCTAAAAGATGGATATACATAGGTGGTCAATCATTTCAGCCATCAGAATTTGTAAAATTATTTATTATTATTTTTTATGCTGGATTATTGACAAAAGATAGAGAAGAATTACCAAAATTTTGGAAAGGTTTAGTAAAACATATTTTATGGATAGCACCAATAGCATGTCTGTTGTTATTAGAACCACATATGAGTGCAACACTTGTTATAAGTGGAATTTGTTTGGTAATGATGATAGTTGCTGGTTGCAAATTTAGTCAATTATTTATGTCAGGATTAATTATTGGAGTTCCTGTAATAGGAGTGTTAATAGTTAAATCTTCATATAGATTAAAAAGAGTAGTAACATTTTTAGATCCATGGCAAGATAAGTTAGGTGATGGCTGGCAAGTAATACAGAGCCTATATGCTATAGGATCAGGAGGTTTATTTGGATTAGGACTTGGTCAAAGTAAACAAAAATATTTATATTTACCAGAGCCACAGAATGATTTTATATTTTCGGTTTTAGCAGAAGAATTAGGATGGGCAGGATGTGTTTTTGTAATAATATTATTTGCAATTTTAATTTGGAGAGGGGTTTTAATTGCAATGAAAGCACCAGATATGTTTGGAAGTTTATTAGCAGTTGGAATAACATCATTAATTGCTATACAAGTTATAATAAATATTGCAGTTGTTACATCATCTATGCCTGCTACTGGTATGCCACTTCCATTCTTTAGCTATGGAGGAACAGCATTATTTTTGTTATTATGTGAGATGGGAATTTTACTGAATATCTCAAGAGCTGGAAACAGGGTAGATTAAATATTTTCAAAAAGGGACAGTTCTCTTTTAAACAGGGACGGTTCTTTTTTGAAAAAGAACCGTCCCCTTTTGAAAGAGAACCGTCCCCAAATGAAAGAGAGGAATAAAGAAATGAGAGTAATAATTGCAGCTGCAGGAACTGGAGGACATATAAATCCAGGTATTGCGATAGCAAATAAAATAAAAAAAGAAGAACCAGATTCAAAAATAATTTTTATAGGAACAACAAGAGGTTTAGAAAATGATTTAGTTCCTAGAGCTGGTTATGAATTAAAAACAATTGATGCATATGGTTTGAGCAAAAGGATTTCAATTGATAATATAAAAAAGATGTATAAGACTTTTAAAGGAATTGGAGAAGCTAAAAAAATAATAAAAGAATTTAAACCAGATATAGTAATTGGTACAGGTGGTTATATTTGCGGTGCTGTTGTGCTTGCAGCTAAAAAAAATAATATACCTGTTCTTTTGCATGAAAGTAATGCTTTCCCAGGAAAAGCTATAAAAATGTTATCAAAAAAAGCAGATACAATTTTAGTTTCTTTTGAAGATGCAAAAAGTAGAATTGAAAATTGCAAAAATGTAGTATTTACTGGAACTCCAGTAAAGGTAAAAAAACAAAATTATGATTTAAATCAAAAGAAAAAGATATTAAATAATTTAAATTTGGGAGTTGAAAAACCTGTTGTATTAATATTTGGAGGGAGTCAAGGAGCTCAAAAAATTAATGATGCTATAATTGATATAATAGAAAATAAATTAAATAAAAATTATCAAATTATTTGGGCAACTGGACCTAAACAGTATGACATAATAGAAAATAAGCTTTCTGAAAATAATATAGATATAAAAAATATTGAGAATACAAGAATAGTACCATATATATATAATATGGAAGAAGTGGAAAATGTATCAGATTTAATAGTTGCAAGAAGTGGGGCAATGACAATTACTGAGATTTCAAATCTTGGAAAACCTTCAATTTTGATTCCACTTCCAAATGTTAGTAATGATCATCAGATGTATAATGCTAAAGTTTTAGAAAAAGTAAATGCTGCAAAGATTATAACAAATGATTCTTTAAATGGAAATATTTTAAATGAAGAGATTAATAGTATTATTGGTACAAAAGAAGTTTCTGATAAAATGGGAAATAATGCACTAAAGATATCTACAAGTAATGTTGAAGAAAAAATATATACAGAGATAAAAAAGTTAGTGAATTAGGAGATAATGATAATGAAAACAAATAAAAAGCCATTAACTATAATTGTAATAGTATTTGCATTAGAATTGATTTTGGTTGGAATATTAGGCATAGTTTTTCGAAACAATATTAACATGATATATAATGATATAGAAACAGGAGAATTACAAGATATTAATCAAGTTCAAGAAGAATGCATAGAATTACGAAAAACAGTAAATATTTTATTGACAACAATAATGGGATTATATGTTGTAACTACAATTTTTCTTACAATTTATTTATCCAAAATGGTAATTTATCCTTATAAGAAGATGTTAGAAAGTAGGGAAAAAAAGGAAAAAGCAGAAGAAACAGAAATAAAAACAAAATTGCTTCATATGTCAGAAGGTATCATTGCTTTTGATATAAATGGAAAAATTGATTTAATAAACCCTGCTGCTAAATTACTTTTAAAAATATCGCCAGAAGATTTTACTTTTGAAGATATATTTAATAAATTCAAGTTAAATTTGAATATGGAAAAATTAATTTATCTTGAAGAACTAGCTTCATTAGAGCAAAGAATTGAGGTTGAAGATAAAACAGTAAAAGTGTTATTTTCACCATTCAGAAATGAAGAAACAAATAAACCTGAAGGAATAATTGCTGTTATTCAAGACATTACAGAAAATGTGCAATTAGATACAATGAGAAAAGAATTTGTTGCAGATGTATCTCATGAATTAAAAACTCCAATAACTACAATAATGGGTTATGCCGATACTCTTTTAGAAGGAGAATATGACAAAAAAACAGAAAAAGAATTTTTGAATGTAATTTCATCAGAGGCAAGACGAATGGCAAGACTTGTAACAGATTTATTAGATCTTTCAAGATTAGATAATAACAAAAAAAGAATAAAAAAGACAAGTTTTGATTTGGGAGATTTAGCAAAAGAATGTACACAGAAATTAGCAATAGAAACAAAGAAAAAAGGACATAGTGTGGAATGCTTTGTAACAGCTGATGTTCCTCCAGTTTATGCAGATAAAGATGATATTCAAAGAGTAATATTAAATATACTTACAAATAGTATAAAATATACTCCTGATGGGGGAAATATAAAAATTTATGTTGGTTTTGTTTATAGTGATGCATATATAAAAATTATAGATAACGGAATAGGAATACCAGAAGAGGATTTAAATAGAATTTTTGAAAGATTTTATAGAGTAGATAAGTCAAGATCTAGAGAAATGGGAGGCACAGGACTTGGACTTTCTATTGCAAAAGAAATTTTGGACAAAAATGGTGGAAGTATTGATTTAAAAAGTAAAGTAAATGAAGGGACAGAAGTTGTAGTAAAAATTCCTACAAAATAAATCTATTGACAAAAATTATTGGTTTTAGTAGAATAATAAAAAAGAGAGAAAAGAGACAAAAGTAAAAAGAGGAGGAAACCAAAAGATGAAAATAAATAAAAAACCTGAAACCCTTGAGGCTGTACACACACACACACACACACACACACACACAC